>Ga0210408_10000028_pt1 | contig 216409 bp, 184 predicted proteins | sample IncBWH4MmetaG_FD_155471 | JGI IMG/M metagenome (GOLD analysis project Ga0210408, IMG submission 155471) | Forest soil microbial communities from Barre Woods Harvard Forest LTER site, Petersham, Massachusetts, United States - Inc-BW-H-4-M | ecosystem: Environmental > Terrestrial > Soil >...
TGCCGCCCATAACTTCGCGCTTATCAATCGCATCGCTCTCAACCTGCTCAAGCAAAACAAAACTTCCAAGCTTGGGATGAAAGGCAAACGTCTCAAAGCTGGTTGGGACAACGACTACCTGCTCAAAGTACTCGGAATTTAGATGCGTCGGCCCTGTTGGACAGTCCAGCTTGTCTGGTTCCGTTTGTCATTTTGATGTATATTCCCGCTCATTCGTGATTTAAAAGCCCAGGGAAAGCTACAGGGACTGGCCATTAAGCGATTCCACCCAAACAAGGCTTCGAACGGTGACCGCCGGCGCTGGCTCCGGCCGGCTACGCTGCTTTGCTGTCTGATGGTCTCCGTGATCTCCGTAGGCCAGAGATCGGAAGAGTGGCTCCCAGTAACTTCTCAAGATCTGAAGATCAACAGCGTTCCAGGAGGGCGGGAGGCGGACGCGATACAGCTTTATTACGCAGATTCCAGGGATGACATCCACAACTATCAATTCATCTATCATCGGATCAAAATCCTCAATGAAGAGGGTAAAGCCTACGCCAACGTGGAAATCCCAGTCCCGCCAGATTACTCGATTGCCAGCATTCAGGCCCGCACGATCCACCCGGACGGCAGCATCGTGGAATTCAAAGGCAAACCTTACGAAAAGCTCATCACCAGGAGTCGTGAGAACAAATTCGTAGCCAAAATATTCTCTATGCCAAGTGTGACTGTGGGCAGCATTGTGGAATACAAATACGGCATGAACTGGGAGAAATATCTCTACGATTCCACCTGGACGGTGCAGCATAGCCTGTACACCATGAAGGAGAGCTTCTGGCTGCGTACCTATAAGGGGGCGATCCATACAAAGCACGTGGCCGACCAGACCCGTCTCTCGTACGTATATTCCAATATGCCTCCTGAGGCAGTCCCTAAAGACAACGGGAGTGTCATTGAGCTGCAACTGGAAAATGTCCCGGCATTTAAACGGGAAAAGAACATGCCGCCGGAAGATAATTTCAAGGCCGAGGTCCGGTTCTTCTATGGTGGACGGGAGATAGAATCTCCCGAGGTGTTCTGGCAGGACCTGGGAAAAGAATGGTATAGCAAGGCGGAGAGGTTCATCGGCGATCACCCGGAGATCAAACGTGCAGCGACGGAGAGTATCGGCGTCGAAGTTGACCCGGAAAAGAGACTGCGAAAACTTTACGCGCGGGTCCAGAAGGTCAGAAATCTGAGCATCGAGCGCCAGCGCACCAGGATCGAGCGAAAGAAAGAGGACTTAAAGCCCAATGAAAGTGTTCTCGATGTTTTGACCCACGGGTATGGCAGTCAAAACGAGATTGCCGAACTGTTTGCGGCCCTGGCGCGGGTTTCAGGGTTTGAAGCAGACTTGCTGCGCGTTTCCAGCCGTAAAGAAAGGGTCTTTGATTCCAAAGTATTGTCTGAGAGACAGCTTGAGTTGGAAATTGTAAGCGTGAAACTGAATGACAAGGATGTGTATCTTGATCCGGGCACAAAGTTCTGTCCTTTTGGGTTGGTTGCCTGGATGTATACCTCGGTCCCCGCGTTAAAACTGAACAAAGACGGCGGACACTTCGTCGTCGTTCCCACACCCACGGCGGACCAGACATTTACCCGCAGAATTGCCAACGTAAGCCTTGCTGCCGAAGGTTCGTTGAAAGGAGAGGTCATTGTGGAATTCAAGGGCAATGAGGCCCTTGAACATCGCCTTGATGCGCTTGAAACCGACGAGGCCGGAAAGCGTAATAATCTTGAGGACGAATTGAAAGATTGGCTGCCCGACGGTTCAGTTGTTCAACTGAAAGATGTGCAGGGCTGGGAATCCAGTGAGGATTCCTTGCTGGCCTATTTTAATGTTAGCGTTCCCAGCTTTGCCTCAAAGACGGGAAAGCGCCTTTTAGTTCCCGCCAATGTATTTCGCTCCAGGCAAAATGAGGCTTTTCTGCAAACCGAGCGGCACTATCCGGTGTATTTTCCCTATACCTACGAAGAGCTTGATAGTGTTACGCTGCAGGCGCCTGAGGGCTACACCATCACCTCAGTTCCCAAAGGCCAGGATGTAATACTCGCCTCCACGCGCTTCAAGACTGCTCGTTCGTCCCAGGGTAATGAATTGCTCCAGACGCGGGCCCTGGTCGTGAACAGCATCTATTTTCAGACGGAGAAATACCTGGAATTGAAAGATTTTTTCAATAAGCTCCTGGCCGCGGACGAGGAGCAGACAGTCCTGGAACAGAGTTCTGCACCTGACAAGTCAAACTAATAGTATTCAGGGACCGGTGACCAAGCGGGCTACACTGAGATGAAACTATTCTGTTGAGTATTTGTTAATCAACGTCACATAGCATGGTTGCTATTCTCTAGATTTTCACCAATAACTTCTGGCCAAAGTACCTGGTTTTGGTGTATATATTTGCCAGTCTGTTTCCACTCCGAAAATCGGAATCCCCCAACCATTGCTCCTCAATGAGGTGATCTGATGCGTCAGCTTCGGTATATTGCGCTCTTTGCATGCCTGCTGTTTGCTTCCTTGTCCTTTGGGCAAAAAGAGGACTGGCTTCCAGTCACGCCCCAGGACCTTCAGATAAAGGATGTTCCCGGAACTCCCGGAGCTGCGGCCATCCAGCTTTACTATGCTGACTATATAGATGACAGCGCGCACACCGAGTTTATTTATAGCCGCGTCAAAGTTCTGAATGATAAAGGCAAAGAGTACGCTGATATAGAAATTCCAATTCTGCCGGACATGTCAGTGGGCGATCTGAAGGCGCGCACCATTCATTCAGACGGGCAGATCATCGAATTTACCGGCAAGCCGTTTCAAAAGACGATCTATAAGGCCAAGGGCATCAAGATCCTGGCCAAGACCTTTACCATGCCCGAGGTCACGATTGGCAGCATCATCGAATATAAATACAAGGTCCGCCTGGACAATGTCGTCATTACTGAAAACTCATGGACGATCCAGCACAAGCTATTCACACTGAAAGAGAACTTCTTTTTTAAGGCTTATCAGGGCGGCTTCGACGATTCTCCCGGGGGCAGCCAGGTTTCGTACGTTACCGCCCATCTCGATGCGAAACCCAAGCAGAAGGGAAGCCAGGTTGAGTTGGCAATGGAAAATGTTCCGGCATTTGAGTCTGAGGGATACATGCCGCCCGAGGACAACTACAAGCCCCAGGTCCTGTTTTTTTATACCAACAGCGACGCTTCCACCGTAGACAAATTCTGGCAAGAAGGAGGGAAGCGATGGAACAACCGGGCTGAGCGCATGCTGGGGAACTTCAAGGAAGTCAAAGAGGCGGCGGCCGAGGCCATTGGAAGCGAAACCGATCCGGAGAAGAAGTTGCGCAAGCTTTATGCCCGAGCGCAGCAGATCCGGAACTTGAGTTACGAGCGCGAGCGCACGGAAGCGGAGCAGAAGAAGGAAAACCTCAAGGCTAATGAAAATGTTGCCGATGCGCTGAAACGAGGACATGGCGACCGGGAAGACGTTACCTTTCTGTTTGTTGCTATGGCGCGGGCAGCGGGGTTTGATGCTTCCGTGGTTATGGTTTCGAGCCGCGAAGAAAGATTTTTCAATCGGAACGTGCTCTCCCGAAGGCAGCTTGATTCTCAAATAGCTGATGTGCAATTGAATGGCAAAGATCTTTATCTCGATCCTGGAACGAAATTCTGCCCGTTTGGGTTAATCCGCTGGTTTCGCACTTCGGCAGCAGCTCTAAAGCTGGATAAAAATGGAGGCATTTTTGTCACAGCTCCTCCAGCTACCCAAGATAAAGCAGTAACTGCCAGAACGGCGCGCATGTCCCTGACGGAAGACGGCACCCTCAAGGGTGATATCAATGTCGAGTTTAAAGGTGGAGAGGCCCTGGAGCACCGGTTGAGCGCCTTTGTCACCGATGAGGCTGGAAGAAAGAAAGATCTTGAAGATGAGCTCAAGAGCTGGCTCCCGGCTGCCGCCAATGTCAAAATGGCCGACTCCAAAGGCTGGGACGCCACAGACGAACCGCTAACAGCACAATTCAGTGTTGAAATTCCAGCTTTTGCATCCGTGGCAGGCAAGCGGCTCTTGACCCCAGCTTATCTTTTTCAGGCCAAGCAAAAAGACGCTTTCAAGCATGCAGAAAGAAAGTATCCCGTTTATTTCCCGTATGCGTTTGCGGAGATGGACAATGTATCCATAAAACTTCCAGCCGGCTACACGCTCGAAAGTGTTCCGCAACTGCAACAGGCCGACCTGCCGTACGCCAGATATGAGAACTTCTGCCAGCTCGACGGCGCACAGTTGGTCACCCGACGCAATCTGCTTTTCAACGGCATCTATTTTGATCTCAACAAGTATGCCGAGCTGAAAGAGTTTTTCTCAAAAGTCCAGACAGGCGACGAAGAACAGGCAGTCCTGCGCGCAGGAGGTGGTGTCAATGCTCAAAAAGCGAATTAGTTTAGCGTTGATTGCGGTGCTGGCGGCTGTTTGGCCTAATGGGGCCACGGCATCGGTACCGGATTGGCTCCGCAGTCTTGCCCAGCAACCGGCAAAACACTATGCCGACGATGTAGATTCTGTCGAGTTGCTCAGTGACAATGTCACCACCGTGAAAGACAACGGCGAAATCATTACGCACAAGCGGATTGCCTATCGAATTCTTCGCCCGGAAGGCAAAGATTCGGCGGAGTTCGGAGTGCCATACGATAACGAAACCAAAGTAAATTATCTCAAGGGCTGGAGCATCACGGCGAAGGGCCAGGAGTATGAGACGAAAGATAAAGATACCTTTGAAATGAGCACCAGCACCTATGAGGTGTTTTCGGACGACAAAATCCGGATCATCAAGGTCCCCGGCGCTGATGTGGGCACGGTGGTTGGTTTTGAATACGAACAGAAGGACCGCCCCTATATTTTCCAGGTCTTCTGGTCTTTCCAGCTTCCTATGCCGGTTGAACGCAGCCGCTATGAGTTGCGATTGCCTTCCGGTTGGGAATACAGAGCAGATTGGATTAACCGTGTTGCGCAAGACCCTGTGGAACAGAACGGCTCCTATGTCTGGGAGTTGGCTGATGTGCCTCGCATTGAACACGAATACCATCAGCCGCCGTATCGCGCGCTGGCCGGCCACATGGTAATCAGCTTCTTTTCCGAAAAAATCAAACACCAGACATATAGAACCTGGAATGATCTTGGCTCCTGGTATGGTCAACTGACGGCAGGAACGCGAGAGCCAAGTCCTGCTTTGCAGCAGAAAGTTCAAGAGTTGGCGCCGTCGAGTTTACCTCTGCTGGAGCGCATCCAGGCCCTGGCGCGTTTTGCCCAGCGAGATGTTCGTTACGCGGCCATTGAAATTGGCATTGGTGGACATCGTCCTCATCCCGCAGCGGAGATATTCGCTCATCGCTACGGCGACTGCAAGGACAAGGCCACAGTGCTGGCTGCAATGTTGAACCAGATCGGGATCAAGTCCTATTACTTGCTGGTCCACACGGACCGGGGTATCTTTACTGAAAAATCTCCTCCCTATGTGGGATTCAATCACGCTATCATCGCCATCCAGCTCCCTGATTCCAGCTTTGCCAAGTCCCTGCCGGCCCTGTACGAGCATCCCAAGCTGGGACATTTGCTGATTTTTGATCCAACCAATGACTTGGTCCCATTGGGCCAAATGCCGTTTTATGAGCAAGACAATTTTGGATTACTGGTAACCGATCAGGGCGGGGAATTGATACACCTTCCTCTGAGTCATCCCGAATTGAACCGGATCGTCCGCACTGCCAGGCTTAACCTGCTTCCAGACGGGACGTTGAAAGGGGAAGTTGAGGAGGTGCGTTCCGGGTCGGAGGCCTTCGACGGAAGGAGCCGTTTTCTTCATGAAACCGACGCCGACCGCAAGAAGACCCTGGAGCGCATCCTGGGCGCCTGGGTCAGCACCCTTCAGCTTGATAGCGTGGACGCTGAAAACCTCGATAACATCGACCGTGATCTCGTGCTTCGCTACAAGTTCACCGCGGAACACTACGCCAAGAATGCAGGGCCATTGTTGCTGGTGCGTCCCCGCGTCCTGGGTGAAAAAGCTGGTCCGATGGATTCGACCAAGCCGCGTTACTACGCCTATGAGTTTGAGGCGCCAACCCTTCAGACAGACACATTCGAAATTTCTCTTCCCGCCGGCTACAAGATCGATGAGTTGCCCGAACCCGCAAAGGCAAGTTTTTCTTTCGGAGAATACACCAGCAAAACCGAGAACTCCGGGACTTCGCTCAAATACAGCCGCGAATACAAAATCAATGCCACTCTCGTGCCTAAAGACCAGATCGGGGAGTTAAAGAAATTTTTCTCCCAGATCAATCTTGATGAAAAGAGCATTGCAATTTTGAAAAAAGGCAATTAAACCCGACTTTGGACAATTGTGCTCAAGCCTTGCGTTTGGTAGAGTTGGCACTGGAAAGTGATTCCGGAGGAAGGTATGCGTTCGCCGTTACGCTGCATCGGTGGTGTCCTGGTTCTGCTTACCTTAAATATTGTCGGCACTGGGGCCCAGCAGGAGAAAAAACCGGCGGCGCCAGTAGCAACTTCCGACCGGATTGCCAAGGCCAAGAATGTCTTTCTGAAGAGGGCTGGCGGCAGCGAAATCCCTTACAACGTGATCAGTTCGGCCTTTGAAGGCTGGGGACGATACGTGCTGGTGGATACTTCCGAAAAGGCTGACATTATTGTGGAGATTGCAGCGCCCTCCGATGATTCAGGGGTCAGGGTCTCCAGTTCAACCAAGACATCTCCGGAAACAGGAAAACCCGAGCAAGGGTATTCGACCAGCAAGGACCTCTCCTCCTCGCCAATCAAAATGACTGTTTATGATGCCAAAAATAAAATACCGCTGTGGACGGCGGAAGACAAACCGAAATTTGCGATGAAGCAGAAGGCCAGAGAGAACAATCTCGTCGAATCCGCGGAGCGTCTCTTTTCCAAGTTTCATGATCGCGTTGAACCGCCGCCCAAGCAATAAGCTCTTGCCGGAAGGAGCTTCCAATCGGGCTCTTGCTCCAGATTCTGGACGCAAATCCCAATATGGGAAAAATAAATATTGACGATTTTGGGTCCCCCTTTTAGCTCCATTCTCCCGTTGATTGTTTACTACTTTGTTCGATATTCTGCTGCTTTATTGTGCTAAAGTTCCCGCACGCCTTAATTTTTGCAAGAGTTCACAGATTTGCCGGCGCCAGATTGGGAGAGACACCCTCATCAACAAGTTGGTGATTAGAGAATTTTGAGGTAACATCGCTATCAACGCAGTTGAAAAGCCCGGTATTGTTTCTGAACGCTTTTGACGAATACCTTGCACGCCGCGCATTGGAACAGGCGAAGCATCGCCGTGGAGTGCTGGAGTGCAGTTTTCCCAATGAGGAGAGGGAAATGAAATCACAAACTCGTGCGACGAAACGAAAAAGACAAAATGGGCAGCCAGAGAGATATCTTCTCCGCCTGAGAAAGAAACTGGGCGTGAGAACGCTAACGGAGACCAAACGGAGGGAAGTTGAAAAGGCCCTCTCGGTCACTCAGGGAGATAAGGTGCTGGCGGCCGCCCTGCTTGGAATCGGTAAGACCACGGTCTACAGGACGCTCGAAGAGCTCTAAAAGCGGGGATTGATTTTCTTCCGGGCCCTAAATGTCATGGCACAGCGCAAACTTTGCAGGAGTGCGAATGCTGGCGCATGGGCATGAACGCTTTGGTGCGCTTGTACTCGATGTGGGTATGAGAGCAGTTCCCCGGTGAACAGGTTTCTCTTGAGCAGGAAGCGATGGTCTTTGTCGTTCTTCCGGGCTAATTGGTGATCTTCACCACGATCTTGCCTCTTACGTGCCCGCGTTCGCTGAGCTGCTGGGCTTCTGCGATCTGCTCCAAGGGATAGATCTGCTCGATCACCGGACGAATCTTGCCTGCTTCAATCAGAGAGGTGATCTTTTCCAGATCACCTCCACGGGGCTTTAACATGGTAATCAGCAGCCGCTTGCCGCTAAGAAGTGCGCGGACAAGTGCCAGCGATACCTTGCCTGCGGCCGAAGCGAGAAACTGAAATTTGCCGGCCTCGCCTTCGGGGATGGGGACCACCAGGGTTATCAGCTTGCCGCCAATCTTCAAGACCCGGAAAGAGCTGCGCCATACGCTTTGGCCAACCCCGTCCAGGACCAGATTGCAGCCAGAAACCTTGTCCTCGATCTTTTCCTGTTCGTAATCAATGGCAAGATCGGCGCCCAGTTCTCGCAAGAACTGCTGATTCCGTCCGCTGGCAGTCGCGGCAACATAAGCGCCAAACGCTTTGGCAATTTGCACCGCAAAAACTCCCACGCCACCGGCTCCTGCGTGGATCAGAACACGATTGCCCGGTTTAAGTTTCCCTTGCGTGAGAAGCGCCTGCCAAGCCGTGAGCGCGGCTGCTGGAACTCCTGCGGCTTCTTCATGGGTCAAATTGGCCGGTTTTCTGGCCACAGCTTTTTCCGGAACGACCGCATACTCGGCGTATGTCCCGCGAAAGGTTTTTGCCACTCTGCCATCTTTGTAGCCGTATACTTCGTCGCCGGGCTTGAACAGAGTCACGGCCCTGCCCACCTCTGTCACCACGCCGGAGAAGTCGCTGCCCCAGATCACCGGAAAGAGAAAATTGCGGATGGGTTTGAGCATCCCTTTCCGCAGCTTCCAATCCACTGGATTCACGCTGCTGGCATGGATCTGGACCAGGACCCCATTAGGCCCGACCTGAGGGACGGCAACATCCTCGATTTGCAAGACTTCGGGACCACCGTACGATTCAGCTATGACAGCTTTCATAAGATCAGCAATCAGCACTCAGCACTCAGCACTTAGCATTCAGCCCTTCAACAGCGTGGTTAGCCAAAGAGCCCTTACATTCACTGCGAAAAGGTCACAAAGACGCGATGGAGGCAAAGAATATCACGGCTGCCACTATACTAAACTGAAACACGCATGGACTTTGACCAGCTAGAGACGTTCGTGGAAGTGGCCCGGCACAGCAGCTTTTCCCGCGCTGCGGAGAAACGCTTTCGTACCCAGCCCGCCATCTCCTCGCAAATACGTTCTCTGGAGGAAGAGGTTGGAGCCAAGCTGTTCGACCGCAGTGGAGGCAAGGTAGTTCTAACAGCAGCGGGCAAGGTCTTTCTTCAATATGCGGAAGAGGCAATTGAAGCCCGCAAGAACCTTATAACTGCGCTGGCGGAGATGGAGCGGATACCGCGTGGAGAAATCGTGGTGGCCGCAAACGAAGCAACCTGCCTGCACATTCTCCCTGAAGTTTTTGCTGAGTTTAAAAAACTGTATCCCAACGTGGGCGTGCATATTACCCGGCTGGAGCGCGCCACGATCCTTGAATCAGTGATCGACAACACCGTAGACTTCGGAGCGGTATCCATTCCTGTGGATGACAAGCGTCTTACCGTGGTGAACATTCATCGTGACGAACTGGTGATTATTGCGCCTCCAGGCCATCCTCTCAGCCGTAGGAACGAGGTCAGCATAGTCGATTTAGTCCACTTCCCTCTGCTGCTTCCCAAAGTAGGACGGACGCGGGACGCCATTGAAAACCTGTTTCACGATCGCCAGTTGAAGCCCAACATCTCCATGGAGCTGGACTCCAGCGAACTGCTCAAGCGATTTGTGGCCGCTGATGTGGGAGTCGGATTTATGGCCCGTTCCAACGTCATTGAGGACGTCAAGGCCGGCGCTCTGGCCTCCATGCCGATTGCAGACGCCTGTATCCGCCGCGACCTGGCATTGGTCTTCCGCAAAGACAAGGCCCTGAGCAGGGCGGCCCTGGCGTTCATCGAAATTGCGGTAAAGCTTAAAGCTGCTCATTCCATCAGCGTCTAAGAGCCATGGTCCAGGAGCTTCATTCCGGCCATTGCTGCTGCTAAGTAGCGGAGCAAAGACTGTTCAGGTAGCATCTAATCTCGCGTGCAGGTAAGCAGCCCAGGACGTGCCTCTCTTTCCGGCCAGAGCTTTGATGTGTTGGTCATTGGCGGAGGCATTAATGGCATTGCCATTGCGCGGGAGTGTGCCCGTGCCGGCAAGCGCACGCTGGTAGTGGAGCAGAATGACTTTGCTTCGGGCACGACCAGCCGCTCCACGCGCATCATTCATGGTGGCCTGCGCTATCTGGAGCACGGCGAGATCAGTCTGGTCCGCGAGTCTCTGCGCGAGCGCGAGCGATTGCTGCGCCACTCCCCGCATCTGGTCAAGTCTTTGGAGTTTCTGCTGGTCCTCTCGAATGCAGAACGCTCCGTGCTGCGCAGCGGGCTGGCTATCAGGACCGGTTTATGGCTTTACCACCAGTGGGCAGGAGGACAAAGGAGGCGTACCTCAGCAGACCTGCATGACTTTGAAAGCCAGCTCGACGCTGGACGTTCGTGGTCCATCTATTCTTATCAGGACGGGCAATGCGAGTTTCCTGAAAGGTTGATCGCTGAATGGCTGGCAGAAGTTCTAGCCACCGGCGCAGACGCCCGCAACTACACCCAGGTCTTACAGATCTTATGCAGCAATGGCCGGGTGCGCGGAGCCAGGCTGCGCGACAAAACCTCCGGCGAGGAATTTGAGGTCTCCGCCCGCCAGATTGTCAATGCCACCGGTCCCTGGGCGGATTTTGTTGTAGCTGCTTCAGGGCTTGGCCCCAAAACCGGTCCGGGAGCGATGGTTGGAGGAGTCCGAGGCTCACATCTGGTCCTACCCCGGTTCGCAGGCGCGCCCAGCCAGGCAATTTATACCGAAGCACTGGACCAACGCCCCTTCTTCGTCCTTCCCTGGAATGGACAGACTCTGGTGGGCACCACCGAGGTGGCGGACACCGCCGATCCGGAAAATGTCGAGTCATCCGCCAGCGAAATCGATTATCTTTTTGACAACTTCTCGCGCCTCTTGCCACATGCAGGACTGATGAAAGCCGACATCCGCTACACATTCGCCGGAATCCGTCCACTCCCATTCAGCCCAGGAACGAAGTTTTCGGCTGTTACCCGCAGGCACATCATTCACGATCACAAAGACGATGGCGCTGAAGGGCTGGTTTCCATTATTGGCGGGAAACTTACGACGGCGGTGAGTCTCGCCCGAGAGACAGCTAGGAAGCTCGGCCTCTTCGTTCCTGAGCCGGCAACTATCTACGTCGCCCCCGCTCCGGAGGATGGAGTTGAATCGTTCCTAAAACAGTGGGCCCAGATGGTGGCCTGCAAAGCGAGTATCTCTGAACCCTGCGCGCAGGCTATTGCGGAATGGCATGGCGGACGCGCCCTCGCCATAGCTTGTTCGACCTCCCACAATCACAGCCTGGCTGCTCCACTGTGTGATCACAGTAATCATATTGTTGCGGAGGCTGTGGAAGCCGTAGTTCATGAATGCGCCGTGACCCTGGCAGATGTCCTTCTGCGCCGTGTGCCGGTTGCTCTAGGCGCGTGCTGGTCGGAATCATGCAGCTCCCAGGCGGCCGCCAGAATTGGCGCCGCCCTGGGCTGGAGCCAGTCGAAGACACAGAAAGAGCGGGAGAGTTTCGAAGAAGAACGGTATCGGCTGCTGCATCCCAAGCGGGAGCGCGTTGGCGTGACCTGAGGAAAGATTTCAAGTTTGAACCTTGGGAATCGTCAACCTTGAAATGTTTTTCTAAGCAGCAGTGTGTCGTCCGAAATAATTCCATCCACCCCTAGCTCCGCCGCGCGCCGCATCTGTTCTTGCTCATTCACCGTCCATGTGATCACAAGTTTTTCCGCCGCATGGATTTCTTCTACCAATTCTTGAGAGAGCAAGCGGTAATACGGCACGACATACTTTACTGGAAGAATGGACCACCGGCGGAGCTGCCAGCGGGTTTGGGCCAACGCTCCCAAGACCAGGGAATCGTCCAACGCGTGCAGTTTGCGCAGTACGCCAGGAAGAAATGAGGAGATACAATACCCGCGTTGCGGTTGAGAACGCTTCAGGGCCTGAACAACCGCCGGCTCCACTCCTCTGACCTTTACCTCAATATTAAGAAAAGCGGTGCGTGCATAGCGCATGAGAACCTCTTCAAGGCCAGGCGGCGATTGCGCTGCTGAGGCGCAGCCTTGCTGGAGCTGCTTGAAGGTATGATTGCGCACCGTAAGGCCATTCAATCTCGGATCATGGCAGATGATCGTTTGCCGGTTTCGGGTGTAGCGGACATCAAACTCGAACCCATCGGCGCCGTGCTCCAGGGCAAGATCAAAAGCGGCAAGAGTGTTCTCGGGCGCGTACTTCCGTGCGCCGCGATGGCCGAGTAATAGAATTTTGCGGGGCAAACAGGTCAGTTAATCCAGATCGAAATCGCGGATACGAGGTTCGTCAGGCGTCTCCTTGGCTTTTTTTACCGCCTCCTGAAACTTCTTTTCCAGCAGGTCAGCCTTGTTCTTTTCTGCATCTACGGCTTGGCGGAAGAGCGATTCTTTGCGGCCCTCCTGCTCGCGCATGGCCTTGGCTGCCGCCTCGAAATCTGCGAAGGTTTTGGGTTTGACTGGAGCGACATGGGAGATTATCGCCTTGGTAGCCGGGTCCACTTTCAGCATGGCGCTACAACAAGGGCAGGTCACTTCAAAAAGCTCAGACGGCTTTGCCATACCCCGAATTGTAAGCCAACCAGCTCTCTGAAACTACTATTCTTGCAGCTATTATAAAGCCCTCAAAATACAGGCTAGTTTGTTACAATTTTTACAGGTAACCATCCCTCTATGCCACTGCATACGCACTTTACCGATGTTCCTACGGCCATTGAAGAGATCCGTGCCGGACGGATGATCGTGGTGGTCGACGATGAAGACCGGGAAAACGAAGGCGACCTGACCCTGGCTGCTGAAAAGGTCACTCCAGAAGCCATTAACTTTATGGCTAAGTATGGCCGTGGACTTATCTGCCTGGCCATGACATCTGAGCGCCTCGACCACCTGCACATCGGGCCTATGACGAAAGAGAACACCTCACCCTACGGGACAGCATTTTACGAAAGCGTTGAGGCCCGCGAAGGAGTGACTACAGGTATCTCAGCCCATGATCGGGCCCGCACCATCCAGGTAGCCATTGATCCATCCAGCCGCGCCATAGACCTGGTGCGCCCTGGCCATGTCTTTCCTCTACGCGCGCGAAAGGGTGGAGTGCTGGTGCGGGCCGGACAGACGGAAGCCGCAGTTGACCTCTCCCGCATGGCTGGTCTCATTCCAGCGGGTGTGATCTGCGAGATCATGAATGAAGACGGCACGATGGCGCGAGTACCTGACCTGGTCGAGTTTTGCCGGCAGCATGGCCTGAAGATGCTGACCGTGGCCGAGTTGATCCGCTACCGCATGCAGAATGAAAGATACGTCGCACGCGTGGGAGAAGCCATGCTGCCTACCCGTCATGGCGAGTTCCGCATGATCGCCTACGAGAGCCAGCTCGACCGTGAATCTCACGTGGCCCTGGTGAAAGGCGATGTAGAGGACGCGCCAGAGCCGGTCCTGGTTCGCATGCACTCTCACTGCCTTGCTGGCGATGTATTTGGAGGAGCGCTTTGTGACTGCCAACTCGTGCTGGACCGCTCCCTGGAGATGATTGCGCGGCAGAGCGCCGGCGCTCTGATCTACCTGCATCAGACTTCCAAAGGTTTCAGCGTGGACGACCAAAGCCGGCTGGTGTTTCACCGGGAGGTAAGGGAATCGACCACTGCCGATCATCAGAGAAAAACGCAACGGGAGATTGGAGTAGGCGCGCAGATTCTCTCCGACCTGAATATCCGCGAAATCCGCCTGCTGACCAACCATCCCAAGCGCGTGGCGGGGTTGGAGGGGTTCGGCATCACGATCAAAGAACAGGTGCCGGTCACCACATCAAAGACTGTGGCAGGTTAGGAGCCCCATTGGCTCAACTGGGTTTCCTCGGGAACACCTGCTCATTGTGAATTACAAACTGGGCTGAACATTCTGCCGAGCCGCAGATTACGGGAATCAGCCCGCTCATCTGCCGTCGTGTAATCAACCCCAGGGTGCCACACTGGGGACACGCCAATACTGCCCAGTAAGGATCGTCTTGTTCGCCAACTTCACCGGCATTTTCCAGAATAAAGAGGCTTCCCGGCTCCATCTGTTCGGGAATCCACTCCGTCAGGATGTTGAGCTCCGCCACCATCTGTCACCCTCCGATCACACAACCGAAAAACCGCGCAACCATCCGCGTTGCGCAGTTCTACGATCATGAACTCCTTCTCCTGCGCCCATTCTGTGCCGCCTGCGCCTGGGCAGGCCGGCGGCTGAATATTTCGGCGCGTACCTCCCGCACTGCGTCGTTCAGGCAAATGCCAAGCAACGGCTGGCGGGAGTTCTTCAGAATGTCAATCACTTGCCGCTGGGAGTTTTCCAGGTAGATGCGCTTACCGTCCGTGAGCAGATGATAATCAGAGCCGTTGCCTACCGCTTCCGCCAGCCGCCGTCCAAATTCCTTTTGCAGAAATTTAATGATACGGCGGACCCGCTGGAGCGGCACTCCTTTGCGACGGAGAGCGCAGATGACGGCTATTTCTGTCAGATCTTCGACCGAATAAAGCCGCCTGCGGCCCTCGCGCTGCGGGACGACCACTTTACGCTCATCCCACCATTGCAACTGGCGCGGCGTAATGCCGGTTAGCTTTACAACTTGCGCTGATGTAAACCTCTGTTCCATCTCTCCCAGGAAATGTTTAAAACATTTCTGAGCTCCAATGTTTCGAATATTGCAGGACGAGCGATGTGGATGTCAAGGAATTAAGCGTGATGATTAGTAATCAGTCAGGGGCCTTAGTACTGTCGTAGCACCAAGAACGCCGAAAGCGCGAAATGCTCTGTATTACTAGCCATAGCCTTCTTTTCCTGGCGCGAAGATTTTCTTTGCCTTTCCTTTGTGTTCTTCGCCCTAACATCGTGTTCCTTCTGGGTTAGGTTTCTCTGCGTTCTCCGCTCTTTCTTGCGACCTCTGCGGTAAAGTTTTTGACTTTTCTTTTGGTTGCGGCTTGCTGCGCTGTGGTTAAGGGTTTTGGTTTTCCTCCGCTGCCTCAGTTCCTCCGTGTTTCAAAGGTTTTGTTTTTGGTTGTGGCTATGCCGCGCTGTATTGCTATCCGTGAAAATCTTGCCCTGCTGCCAAGATTTTTATTTGTTTTTCCTTCGTGTCCTGCGCGTTTTATTTTGTTTCAAAGGTTTTGTTTTATCAGCGTCCATCCGCGCAAATCAGCGGTAAGAAAGTTGGGTCTTCAGACCCGGCCTCCCCCTACGAAGTGTACGATCTCCAGCTTGTCGCTGTTCTTGAGTAAGGTCGTCTGCCATTGCGCCCGGGGGACAATCTCGTGATTCAACTCCACGGCCACACGATCTGATTTCATGCCAAGATGCTCGATGAGAGTTGCCACGGTAAGTCCGTCGGTAAAGTCGCGCTGCTCGCCATTGATTTGCAAATTCATTTTTCTTCTTTATATAACGAAATTTCGATTTTTGGCTGAAGGCTGACTGCTGATTGCTGAGTGCTTCTTCAATATCCCCTCTCCTTGTCCACCTCATACAGCAACGGGCGTCCTGCCAAAAAACGCGTCAAATTCTCGACAATAAGTTGATAATGTCTTTCCCAGAGGCGTTCAGTAACAGCGGCAGTATGCGGCGTAATGAGCAGGTTGTCCAACGACCAGAAAGGCGAGTCTGAGGGCAACGGCTCTTCGACAAAGACGTCGAGCGCAGCGCCGGCGATGCGGCGGTTTTGCAAGGCTTCCAACAGCGCGGGCTCGTCCACCAGGGGGCCACGTCCAACGTTGAGCAGGTAGGCATCCGGTTTCATTCTAGCCAGCCGGGCCCGGTTGATGATTCCGGTTGTGGCCGGCGTGACCGGGGTACATAGCAAAACGTAATCCGCCTGCGGCAGGACTTCATCGAGCTGCCCAGCCCCAAAGACATCGTCCGCTCCTTCAGCACCCTTCTTTGGATTCTCCCGAACGGCGAGCGCCTTCATCCCCAGTGCCTTGGCGCGCGTGGTGAATTCACGGCCAATGCCACCCATGCCGATAACAACTACAGTGTCTCCGGAAATCTCCCTCGGACGTGGATGCTCATACCAAAGTGTTTCCTGCGCCCACTCTTTCTTCGCCTGGTAACGGACGGCCTGCGGAATACGTTTCGCCAGGGCCAGCACCAGCGCTATTGCATGTTCCGCCACCACCGGGCCATGGACTTCGCGCGAATTGGTGACCACCACGCTGCTCTTGATGAGCTCCGGGAACATAAGTTGGTGTACGGCTGCCGCAGGCGAGTGGATCCACTTGAGTTTGAGCGCCGTCAGAAATTGCTCCGGTTTGATCGACCAGCCAATCAGAATATCGGTGTCGGCGATCTCCTGGGGGACACGATCATAGTTTGGAAGCTGCACAAACTTGATCTGGGGGAAGGCCCGCTGCAGGCGTTCGCACATCCAGGCAGGGGCTTGCCAGAGTTCAAAACGATGATAGTGGACGATCAGGATTTTCATGATTGGAGAATCCGCAGGTCGTGGCCAGTCATATCCTTGGGCTGATCGAAGCCCAGCATCCCCAGGATTGTGGGAGAGATGTCCTGAAGCGATCCGTCCGGACGCAGGCCAAGTTTTCTTGCATCCTCACTGATCACGATGAAGGGAACTGGGTTCGTAGTATGGGCCGTATGCGGCCCCCCGGTGGCTGGATCAATCATCATTTCAGCATTGCCATGGTCGGCGGTCACCAGCATCGCGCCTCCGCGCTGGCGTACAGCATTGTAGATTTCTCCCAGACAAGCATCCACGGTCTCAACGCCCTTGACGGTTGGAGGGATTTTCCCCGAGTGGCCCACCATGTCGGCATTGGCGAAGTTCACGATCACCACGTCAAAGGCGCTGTCATTCACCGCCTTTACTACATTCTCCGCGATGCCCGCTGCGGACATCTCCGGCTTCAAATCGTATGTAGCGACTTTCTGTGAGGGCACCAGAACCCGGTCTTCGCCCGCAAAAGGCTTCTCAATACCGCCATTGAAGAAATAGGTGACGTGAGCATATTTCTCCGTCTCCGCTACGCGCAGATTACGCAAATCGTGCTCGGCCATCACGTTGGCCAGAATATTTTTGAGAGAGTCCGGAGGAACAACATAAGGCAGAGTGAATTGCTTGTCATACTGTGTCATGCAGAAATATTTGAGGTCCTTGGGAACTCGCTCTCGGGGAATGACGGCATCCAGTGCTTCAGCATCCGGCAGGTCTCGCCCACCCTGGGCGGTCAGGCCGCTCTCGCGGGCCAGGCAGCGCGTAATCTGCCGCGCGCGGTCTGCCCGAAAATTGAAATTAATTACCGTGTCGTCATTGCGAATTGTGCCTGCCGGCCCTCCACGGTTGTCCACGCAGATGAAAGGAATAATGAACTCGTCCGTCACCTCCCGGTTATAGGACTCTTTCACTCCCTGAACAGGATCAACGTAAGTTCCACCTTCTCCTTTGCCGCTGACCATGGCATCGAATGCCTTCAATTCACGGTCCCACTTCTTGTCGCGGTCCATGGCATAGTAGCGGCCGCTCACGCTGGCAATCTTGCCTGCGCCATACTCGCGCATCTTTTGCTGAAGTTGCTGAATGTGACCTGCGCCGCTGGTAGGCAGGGTGTCTCGGCCATCCATAAAGCAATGGACAAAGGTGCGATCGACGCCATTCTGCCTGGCCATCCGCAACAGGGCATAGAGATGGTTCTGATGGGAATGGACGCCGCCATCGGAGAGCAATCCGCAAATATGAAGCTGCCTTCCGCCGCTGCGGGCGTTCTTGATGCCTTCCAGCAGAGTGGGGTTCGAAAAAAAATCGCCGTTTTCGATCATCACATCGATCTTGGTAATGTCCATGGAAACGACTCGCCCGGCGCCGATGTTCAGATGGCCCACTTCACTGTTTCCCATCTGCCCGGTGGGCAGCCCGACGTATCGTCCGCTGGTGTGAATCAGGGTGTTGGGAAACTCCGCCAATAAACGGTCGTAATTCGGTTTGCGCGCCAGCGCGATAGCGTTGGCATTGGAGGGAGGCGCATAGCCCCAACCATCAAGAATGATCAGCACCAGTGGTTTGTTCATGATGAGATAAAAAATAAATTGTAAATGAAGCGAGCGGAGGCAATTGGCGATTGGGTAAGTTGGGGGTGCAATTAACAGTGCGAGTCAAGCGTTGAACCTCGGACTATTCACGAAAATGCAAAATAGGTAAAAAAATAAGCCGTCATCCCGAGGCTCTACCCGCGCGCCAGCGAGGGTAGAGCGGAGGGAGTGTGCCAAGTGGCAATCGTTGTCATCGAAACCTTGAGCTTTGGCAGCCTCAGAATTGCCTACAGCCGTTCATCTTTATTACTATTGTGTCCAGACATGGCCAGGCAAGTTATCCATATCTCGGAGCTAGAAGCGGCCAGCAATTTTGCCGCGCTGCTGGCCCGAGTGCGCGCAGGTGTTGAAGTTGTGATCGAGCACGACTCGCAACCGGTGGCCGTGGTTCATCCCGCTGAGCTGGTACGCCGGACGATCTCTGAATGCATTGCTCTGCTACCGGAAGACTCTACGGCCACCATCGACGCCGACTTTGCCAAAGATGTTGAAGCCGCTGTTGAGAGTCATCGCGAAGCGCTGGACTCCTCTGCATGGGAGTAATCCTGGATTCCAGTATCCTGATAACAGCCGAGCGCCAGGGCAACAATGCGCGGCAGCAATAAATGCATGGTTCCCGTTGCTAAGCCTCCTGGTGTTGCATCAGGCGCACGACCCAGTCCCCGAGAATCGTGTAGGTCGCCAAGACTGCACTTGGGTCGTCAGTTGTTACAACTGGCTTTTCGGATTCGATACCTTGAACAATCACTATCGCCTCCAAAGGACGCAGTGATGTCTCGGAGATGAGAGACGATGTCTTGGGCCTTGTGTGCCCGGCACATTATCTCTATTCTGTGGAACCGCCGTTTGAACAGTCATTGGGCAGAGTTCCTCGCTAATCAAAGCGGTGGATCGAAAGTCTGACATGAAAAGATCCCGTGTTATCCCATAACCAACCGTAGCGATCATTAACCATTAGTTGCATTTCGCCGTTTTCCTTGATTGTTATTTCCGCTTTGTCGCCCACAGGATATATCTCGTCGCCGACTTTCATTAACAGAGCACCAAGCCCAGCATCTGCGAAAGGGAATCGATTCCCGTCGCTATCGGGAGGTGCCAGTGCCCTTGGCGTGTAGTCTGTACCTTTTGGTCCGACTGCAGGCAGGTGTGGATCGTGGACCACGGTACCAAAAGCAACAATATGAACTGTGTCCCCCAATTTAGCTTTGATACCAATGGCTTGCCAAGGACGGGTCGGGTCGACGTCACCTTGCCATTGTTGAGTTTTCTCAGTTGGCCGCACGGCGTTTCGCGATTGAGCTAATTGTTGCGGTTGAGCAGGGTGCGATTGAGGTGATTGCTGACGCTCTGGCGCATTTCCTTGCGCAGAGAGCCGAGACGATTCAAGACCTACAGCACGGCGAAACTCTGGGACAACCAGAAGCGCAGCAATACAGGTAATAGCAGTAATTAGAGAACCAAACAACGCAAATCGATCACCTCTGGACCAATCTTTTCCCAGCAGTTTCATCGGGTTTGATTATCAAGGCGCAAAGACCCTTGATAGCAAGCAATAATCCTATGTTTCCCGAGAAAATAAAGCAATCTCCGCGGCCGAAGATCCGTCAGCGTCTTTGAGACCGAAAAAGCCTAAGTTCGACGCCCTGGTGCAAACCCAGTGGGGTCTACCTAATGGCAGTTCCTGTGATGTCCTTTATATTCAATCAATTCTCAAACTGGTCAGGGGTATAGATTGGGTGGACTGAACCCTAAAGTGAGACAATCGTAATAACTACACTCAGTCCCACCAAGCGGGCTCGAACATTAACCGCCTCTAATATCTAAACCCGATGTAGCTGCTTTCCCAACCTCCTGATGTTGCACCAGAGGATCGCCCCAATACTCCTCCGCCTCGGTATTTGAGACCAATTGACTATTGGAAGGCTACACCGCGCATCATGCTCCATTTATCAATTACTTGCCGCTCTTTAGAAGGCTGATTGAATCCTGGCCCCTAAATCGGCATCTAATCATCACCAGTCGGAGCTTCGGATGTGTTTACTCCCAAAGGCGGAGGAAACCAAATGGCGGCTAAAACAATTGGACATCGTAGTTTTGCCTATTTTGTTTGTGCTTCTCTTGTTTTCACTTTATCGGTGACAGGTCATGCCCAACGAGTCGAGGAGGCGAGGATATACCTGTCATCCAGATATTCTCCTTCTCAGGCTTCCGCATCTTCTACCTACTCTTTGCACACCATTCACATTAAGAATTTTGGCAGAGTTGATGCCACCAATGTGCAAGTGATCCTGCAATCTGAAGTAGATCGACGTCGTTATTTGATCAACGACAGCCACAAGGGCTTGAAGAATCTGTACCGTAAAGTCCTTAATCCGCAAGGAGTAAGTTGTCACGACAACAACGGCACGATAGCCTGTAAGATAAGAACATTAAAAGCCGGCCAAAGCATTGACCTTCATTTTCTAGTATCTTTTCATTCGGCGCTTGTGTACCCGCCCGAATCCTCCCTCGCATCCGGGGTTCACCCCGGTGCACGACTTTTAGGAGATTCGGAATTGACAGGGATTCGATTCAATTCTCCTCATACCCCGTCTTATTTCATTGGCTTTGATTCGTGGCCGGAGACCTCTGGCCCACTGCAAGATACCTCATTAAAATTAGATATGCGAAGTAGCGGAGCCAAACTGGCGATCAGCCATACCCTTGATGCTGAGCTTCAGTCTCACGTTTTTTATATTGAGGAGAAAAACGAATGGGTGTTGGAATCAGTACTGCGGGTAAGACCCGGGAGTCTTTCGGATATCGACTCACAAGTGTTGCCCATTATGCACGGATTGTTACGTGAGGATGGTTGGAAAAACATACGGAGTGATCCAGATGTCTATTCTTATCACTTTACAAAACACTATCTGCAGCCGCCCCGTCAGTGGGTGTCCGCCAACCATGGGTCAATTCAGCTTTTGCCATTTGCGGTCCGGCTTGATTCACGATCTTACGTAATAGTTGATGCGCCATCTGGGATGATCGTAGACACTTTCCCTCGACCGCAAACCCAGGAGTCACTCCTAAGAAAACGCCTTGTGAGACAACGAATCCCATTGGACTCTTTTTCATTCGACGAGTGTCCTCACGTTAATATGGAGGTTGGAAGCACGGTCGATGAAATTCAAAATCTGCCTGGTTACACGTTTCTAAAGCCAAAGATACTGGCCCTTGTGACTATGTTTTTTGGAACGATATTGGGACTGCTTTCCAATCGGATAAGAACGCTACTATTTCGGCGGCGAAAACAAAATGTTGGTTTTGGTGCGGGCTTAAGCTAATACCGATTGAGCTGCGTCTCCAATGAAAGAACCTATAAATCTTCGCGAATGGCTTGTAAGCCGCGGACGGCTCTTTACCTGCGGGCGTCCCGGTCGCGGCACGTTCGGTACGGAGAGACGACAGATTCATAAGACCACGATTGACGAGTGGGTGAATGGTCTTCCTATCGCCGATGTGATCCACATTGTTTCTCTTCTTGGCTACAAACCTCGCGGATACTCTGAGTTTGAGTATTACCCCTTCCGATCATCGAAAGAATCTGGAGAGAAGCCGACCTTTCAAGAATGGCTTCATGAGCATTACGGCCACCGTTTCATAGTATATGAGTTTCCAACGATAGACAGGACCGGAGTTGCGGCAGAGGTACTCACAGCTGCGAAACGTTGCGTGATTGAGTTGCTCGGGCACAACCGTACCGTGCTCGTGATCGATTCAGCTGGAGCTGAAAGGACAGCCCGAGTATGTGAAGCTGTCGGTGCGGAACGATTAACCTCTCGGAAAGTGTAACAGGGATTGTTATGTGCGCTTCAAAGGCTTTGTCAGTCCAAATGATTGTCCTGTAGGCAAAATTGAGGCTGACGGAGACCTTTGTTTTCTGAGTTTCTTTGGGAAAATCTCAGGAAGAGGAAGAGAGAAAAAATATCCTCGAATCGGCTACTTTTGAATAGATACGGTAGCCGCCGATCTCTCGCCACGCCCAAGCCAGCCTTGAATCCTCGCGTCTCAATAGTGAAACATTTGCCCCCAAATGTTGCGCCTCCACATGAACGCGGTTAGGGTAGAAAGGCACAACCTGTGTCATCCGCGATGACTTTAACTTGAGCCGGTTTGCGGGCGTGAGCGGAGCGGGAGCCGGCAGGCGAAACCCTGAGCGGCAGCGAAGGGTCTACTTTGGGAAAATGAACCAATTGGTTACTGGCTGAAACAACCTGAGTCATCCGCGATGACTTTAACTTTCGTGGTCTTCCGTTAGGTAACCCTAGCTCTGTTTCCAAAAGAACATAAAAACCAGGATGCCGGCAAGTTTTCAGCCGTTCTGTGGGTGTGGTTCCCGCAGGGCGGACGAACGGCCGCAGGCGAAAGTTTGATTTTACGAAGGTCGGGAGGATCTGGACTGCATGAAAGCTGCAAAATCTGCGTACGCTTGGAGGTACCCCCCCCACTTTTGGGTACGCCATGGATACGCTATGGCTACTCCACGGCCCCTGGAACGGTTGTAGGCGGCTGAACTGTCTTACTTGGCTGCCGGCTTTAGAATAACCATCCCTGTGACGTCACCGCCCGAAGCATCCACTGCATGGATGAACACGTTGTTGAAAGCGTCTTTTAACTCCGGATATTGCGCCACATAAGCATTGGCCAGATTACGGGCATCCGCCTGCGTGGCATTAAAATCTCTGGTACTCGGTACCGAGTATCGGATGTTTAGATCGAAGGTGTTCGGGCTGCGGACGACGCTCATCTCGGTGACGTTATAAGTTTTGCCATTGGCGGAATAAGGCTGCGGATTTCCACCTGTGGGTACGTCTTTGGGTTGAATGCCGTTCGACTCCTGAATGATCTTGGAGAGCAACCGGGTATCCATGAAGGGGGCAGGAGCAAGCAGCTCCCAGGAGGTCACATAATAGAACCACGCATTGTGGTTTTGGCCCTTGGACTTGTAGTCCCTGGCGCGATCGAGATACCAGATCCCATCGTGCCCGCCCGCCGACTCCGGACGAAGCTGAAATCCGGCCAGCTTCCAGCCATTTAAATCCTGAAAAATTGTTGTAAGCGCGAAGGGGCCTTTACTGCCGAGCAAATCCTGAATCACAATGCCATACTTGCCCACTGCCAGCCCTGGCAGGTCAAACTCCGCACTGCTGGGACTCATTCCGTTGGCTTCAAAGACACCGCAATAGAAGCGTCCATCAGGGCTGGGGCTGGCGCCGGTATCCAGCAGAAATGTATTGCGAATCTGCGCGCGCGCCCCTGACAGGGCTGCCTGATTATCGTTGACTGCGCCGGCGATCCCGTTGAAATTCGATTGCAATGACGCAATCGAATTGGCCCGCATGGTGTTCACGTCGCCATGGCTTGATTGCTCAAAGATTCGCTGAGCAGAGTTTTCCAACCCTGTTTTTGCCTGGTCGGGAATTTCATCCCGAATCTGGCAGGTTTGCGGCCAGGCAGCCACTGAGGCTGCCAAAATTAACAATGCGGGAAAAATTTTCGGACTGAATCGGTTCATATTGTTGATCACAAAACAGGCGCTACTCTGGTTTCTTAAGATGCTTTTTCAAGTGGCCCAGATGCATGCAAGCTCTTAGCCATTATCCCTGGTCATTAGCTCAACCCTTTGAAAACGGGGCACTTACGCAAATACCAAGCAATCCAGGAAACATCAAAGCTCCATACAACACTGTTTCTCAAGGAATTAGATTAGCAAATTCTCTTTGCTGTCCCGTTCTAATTATATTCGGAGTAAAATTCAACTAAGTTCACATAGGCGGTACTTCCTGAAGATGTCAAGTTTTAGTCTCAAGATTTGCGGGATGTCTGTTCTGCTTAGCGGATTCGCAGCGTCTCTTCCTCAAGCCCAGATACGGACAGGCGTGTCCTCCCAGAGCCGCCAGCCGGCAACCGCTGTCGTTAAGGCTGCTCCCCGTGGACAGCAGCCGCCGCAAATGCCGGCGTCCGCGCAACCTACAATCAGTAATCGCCAGAAACCTGCGGCGACAGTCCCAGAGTCCCCTGTTCTTCCTCCAACTATGCCCGTGACACAACAGCCACAACCGGTGCAAGCCCCTTTGCGTCCGGAACAGATGCCCCCTGTGCCACCCAAAGTGACATATCAGAATGGGCTGTTGAGCGTAGAAGCCACTAACTCGACTCTGGGCGACATTCTGAATGGGATACGCAGTAAGGCCAGCATTCAATTTGATGGCTTACAAAGCGCTCCAGACCGGGTCGCGGCCAAACTGGGGCCCGCCCCCGCTGATGTGGTGCTCACTGCGCTGCTGCGCGGCTCCCGGTTTGACTATTTGATCTTAGGCAGGGCTGACCGGCCTGATCTTGTGCAGAAAGTGATTTTAACTCCCGTCGGCGGGGCCACGCCTCCGCCGGCAACCGAGTCAGCCGGAGTGCAGCCTTTTCAGCCGCGTCCGGGGATGGTCTTAGTCCAGCCAACTGACGAAGATGAAAATTCGGCGGACGAGCAGCCCCCTATTCCCCAGGTCCAACAGCCGCAGGCAGTGCCGCCTCAACAAATGCAGCCTGCGATTCAGCCACTCCAGGGAAACAACCCTAAGACAACCGAGCAACTGCTGGAAGAATTGAAGCAGATGCAACAGCAACAACTACAGCAAAATCAGCAACAACAAAATCAGCCGAATGGACAAACAGCGCCGCTGAAGCCCAGGATTCCTCAGTAAAAGATCGGGAGACCTTGGTGATCGGGGAACCGGGGGATCTGCCTTTAGGTGTATGCGGATGATTTTGATCAGTCTAAATCAGCGTTATGGTTTTGTTATTGGTTGCGGCGATGCCGCCCGGCGTTCAAGCCAAAGAGCTAGCGGACCTCTTATTGGCCGGAAGCGGAGGTCGCTATTGCCGCGCTTGAGGGCGCGCGTTCGGGGAGTTGAGACCTATGGCCAAAGGCCCGCAGGATTGCGGTAATTGCGACATAGCCACAAGCAATGCCAAAAGCGAGTGCGGAAACTACGGTAAGGAGTAGAGTTGAGGACGCCATTAACGTTTTCATCGTTCCATCTACTGAGATGTTAAATGTAAGTACCCGGTTGGTTTGTGCCGGTAAGAGGATTCTCGTTCAAACCGGCCGTAAAGTCTCTATCACCACTGTTCAGCGTCATCATGGACTTTGGTCACCTTGACCGCAACTGATTGAAGTCTCAGGACTAAGTCGTTTCTCCACTCTACCCTGCATTGACCCGTTTCAGTAGTGACAACTAAGATACGGAGTAGAGCTGTGCATTGACCTCTCCAGACCCGGCTGTAAGGCGCCATTTCTGGGGAAGAGGGCTTTCGCAGAGCTTGAATTCAGGTTGTCGGTCATTCGGATCCCATGGCTATCAGCAAGATCACTGTGCGCGGCGCGCGCCAGCATAATCTCAAAAACATCTCCGTCGAAATACCTCGCAATACGCTTACCGTAATCACCGGCTTAAGCGGGTCGGGCAAGTCGTCTCTTGCTTTTGACACCATTTACGCCGAGGGCCAGCGTCGCTATGTGGAAACTCTCTCCGCCTATGCGCGCCAGTTCCTCGACCAGATGGAGCGGCCAGACGTCGATTCCATCGACGGGTTAAGCCCTTCCATCTCCATTGAACAAAAGACTACATCCCGCAGTCCGCGCTCGACAGTAGGGACAATCACTGAGATTTACGACTATTTACGCCTGTTGTATTCATCCGTAGGAGTGCCGCATTGTCCTCAGTGCGGCAAGCCCATCACGCGGCAATCCGCTGAACAAATTGTGCAGCGAGTAATGCAGCTCAAGCCGGAGGACCGGGTGATGATCATGGCGCCCATCGTCCGCGGGCGCAAAGGAGAATTCAAAGCGGAACTGGCCAAGCTCGCCCAGCAAGGTTATGTCCGCGCGCGGATTGACGGAGAGCTGCGGCATCTGCACGATGAGCTGGACGATATTCAACTCGATAAACGTAAGAACCATACCATTGAGCTGGTTGTTGATCGCCTGCTGGTGAAACCCGGCATCGAAAAACACCTGGAGAAATCGGTGACTACGGCCATGGGTCTGGGCAACGGGCTGGTGCTGGTCTCGGTGGTGGGTGGTGATGAACACTTGTATTCCGCCCGCATGGCCTGCCCCGATTGCGGCATCAATATTCCTGCTCTGGAACCACGTTCGTTTTCGTTCAACAGCGTGTATGGGGCCTGCACGGAGTGCAACGGGCTGGGCAGCAAATACGATTTTGATCCGGCAAAAATTATTGTGGACTGGTCAAAGCCCCTTCTGGATGGCGCTTTGGGCCCAGGTTCAGGCTCCACGTATCTCCAGCGCATGCTGGACATCGTGGCTGCAACCCTCAAGATCAGTCTTTCAACTCCGTTTGAAAAGTTTCCGGCGAAGATTCAAAACCTGCTGCTCTATGGACCGGGCGAGAAGGAAGCACCCCGCATCGGCTTCCGGGGAGTCATCGGTTTTCTGAAACAGAACCTGGAGGAGTCCACCTCCGAGGGCTACCGCGAATGGCTGCTGGGTTACATGTCCGCCACTGTGTGCCCCATCTGCCAGGGAAGACGGCTGCGTCCGGAAAGCCTTGGAGTCAAGGTGAACGGCCTTTCGATCGCTGACTTTACTGCCCTGCCGGTCGCGCGCGCCGCCGAAGCCGTCACTAGAATTCAACTGACGGAGCGGGAAAAGGCCATCGCCGGACGAGTCCTGCATGAGATCAGCGAACGTTTGCAGTTCCTGAATGCGGTGGGGTTAGGATACATATCTTTGAGCCGCTCAGCCGCTACGCTGTCGGGTGGTGAGGGCCAAAGAATCCGTCTGGCCACCCAGATTGGATCGAAATTGCGAGGAGTTCTTTACGTGCTGGATGAACCCTCGATCGGGCTACACCACCGTGACAACACCCGGCTACTACAGGCGCTCGAATCCCTGCGCGATCTTGGCAACACAGTGCTGGTGGTGGAGCATGACGAAGAAACAATTCGGCGTGCTGATTATGTGATTGATCTTGGCCCTGGAGCAGGACTGCACGGAGGCGAACTGGTGGCCCACGGCACTCCGGAGGAGATCATGAAGTGCCCGGAATCGCTGACCGGGCAATATATCTCCGGAGCGAAGTCCATCTCCACTCGTTTTGAGCCGCGTTCTACGAACGGCAAGGCCATCACAATTTTGGGAGCTCATGCCCATAATCTGCGCTCCATTGATGTCACTTTTCCTCTGGGCGTAATCACTGTCGTCACCGGCGTTTCCGGCTCAGGAAAATCAACTCTGGTCAATGACATTCTCTACAGGGCGCTGGCGAAACAACTCTACCGCTCCCGTGAAGAGCCAGGGGAACACAAGACCATCGTAGGCGCGGAGAACATCGATAAGGTCATCAGGATCGACCAATCTCCGATTGGGAGGACCCCGCGTTCCAATCCCGCAACCTATACCGGTGTCTTCACCCACATTCGCGATTTGTATGCCATGTTGCCCGAATCGCGCGAACGCGGCTATAAGGCCGGGCGCTTTTCCTTCAACGTTTCCGGCGGGCGCTGCGAACATTGTCAGGGCGAGGGTGAGCGTCGCATCGAAATGAATTTCCTGCCGGATGTCTACGTGCTGTGCGAAGTCTGCGGCGGAAAGCGTTACAACCACGAGACCTTGTCGGTAAAGTTCAAAGGTCAGTCGATCGCCGATCTGCTGGAGACTGCTGTTTCCGATGCTCTGCCGGTCCTGGAAGACATTCCCCAGATTCGCCAAAAATTGCAGACCCTGGAAGATGTGGGGTTGGGATATATCAAGCTGGGTCAATCAGCAGTAACGCTCTCGGGCGGCGAAGCCCAGCGCATGAAGCTGGCCAAAGAACTTTCAAAACGCCAGACTGGGCGGACTCTCTATCTGCTCGACGAACCCACCACCGGGCTGCATTTTGAGGATGTGAGCAAGTTGCTCGATGTTATCCACCGGCTCACCGATCTTGGAAACTCAATTGTAATCATCGAGCACAACCTGGATGTCATTCGCAATGCGGACTGGATCATCGATCTCGGACCGGAGGGCGGAGAGCAGGGCGGTCGCATTGTTGCTCAAGGTTCTCCCAGCCAGATTTCCAGAATCAAAAAATCCCATACTGGGCAGGCCTTGGAAAAGCACTTTCGCGGTATTCGTAACTGATTGAAAAAGAAGAGAGTTACTTTATCTTGTTACGAATTCAGAACAAAAAAAAATTGTTTGAAACATTCTGGCTGGCGTGCATTAGAGTGCACTCAACCTTCTCCTTATACCTGGGCAATTAAAGGGGTATCGCACTCTTAAAAAAGTGCATACCCCTCATCCCTCCAAATCCATCCTTCCAAGTGGATATTTTCGGAGTACACGTAGTTAAGGGGTAGCAAAACTTTGGCTAAGCTAAATGCTACCCCCACCCCCCTAATAACACCCTTCTCTGGTGTAAAGTGATCTAAGGATAGCGCTTGATTAGAAAATTGCAATCCTTAAATTCAATCCCGCAAAATACCCCGGAAATCGGTCCCCTTGAGCTCAAGCCAGGAGAAGATCCGGTTTGGAGTTTCCTGGACGTGGTCTTGATCGCCGGGTTCGCTTTCTTTTCCTTGATTGTGCTTACAGCAATAGCGCTCGCTGTGGCTTTGTCGTCACCCTATTTTCATGGCGCAAATCCAGTTGATCTCACCCAAAATGCCTTGATTTTGGTGCCCGTCCAGACCGTCGGCTATTTGCTGTTATTAGCGTTCATGGTGCAGATCCTGCGGCGCAAGTACCAGGCCGGCTTCGCTCAGGCCATCTGCTGGAACACGCCGAAATTACCCACCGCTGCTGTGGCAATTCTAGGCGGTGTATCGCTGGCGATTATTAATTTGGTCCTTACCGGCCTGCTGCAAAAGTGGATCCCGAAATCTCTTCCCATTGATCAGCTTTTTCGCGATAGAAGCTCCGTCTACATGCTTGCCTTTTTTGGAACTTTCATTGCTCCAGTGGCTGAAGAGTTGTTCTTTCGGGGATTCTTATACCCCGTTGTGGCGCGGGCGACCGGGGTACTCTCTAGCGTCATATTGACGGCTGCGGCTTTTGCAGTGATCCACCAAGGCCAACTGGCCCGCGCATGGATACCGCTTCTGGTCATATTTGGTGTTGGAATTGTCCTCACCACGGTAAGGGCTAAAACCAGATCAGTGGCCACGACCGTGCTGATGCACATGGCCTACAACGGCACAATCTTTGCTCTGATCTTCTATGGCACCCAAGGCTTTCGCAACCTGGACCATATCTGAGTGGATGGCCGGAGCAAAAACCTGATAGTTTAGTTTTGATCCATGACCAATTCTCCTGCTCGTGAACAGCTCCTCAATTTAATTGCGACAAACTCCTTCCGCCTGGGCAGCTTTACGCTCTCTTCAGGCTTAAAGAGCGACTACTACATCGATTGCCGCACTACAACGCTTCACGCCGATGGCGCAGCTCTTACCGGACGCATCTTTCTGGATCTCTTCGAGCAGCGCCAATGGCAACCACAGGCCATTGGTGGGCTTACTATGGGGGCCGATCCAATCGTCACAGCAGTGGCGGTGCTGAGCGCCCAGGCCAAGACGCCGATTCACGGATTCCTGGTGCGCAAGGCGGAAAAAGCCCACGGCATGGGCCAGCGCATTGAGGGATTTCAACAAAAAGGCGCGCAAGTTGTGATTGTGGACGATGTATGCACCACTGGCGGCTCAACCATTCAGGCCATCCAGGCAGCCCGCGAATTTGGGTTCAAGATCATCGGCGTCGCCTGCCTGGTAGAGCGCGAAGAGGCTGGAGGACGGCCAGCCGTCGAACAGGCTGCCGCGCCTGCCCCATTCGTCTCGATCTTCCAGTCCAGCGAGATAAAAACTGCGCACCTGAAGTTGAAGGACGCCGGTCAGATATTTGCTTACTCCGGCGTCTGCGAGATGTGTGGACGTCCTGCCGTCACTAATTCTCCAAGGCTTAGATGTGAGGTGCATCGGCCGTAAAAGCAAGATCGTAGCAGTACTCTTCATTCAGCGATTACAATCAAAGCACAATGATCAAGACTCTTGAATGGACGGACGAGGGCGTCCGCTTTATCGATCAGACCAGGCTTCCTCTTGAAGAGGTCTACATCACCTGCCGCAATTTCCAGGAGGTGGCCACCGCCATCCGTGACATGATCGTGCGCGGTGCTCCCGCCATTGGCGTGGCTGCGGCCATGGGAATTGCTCTTGGGGTAAAGCAGTCGCAGGCCAAAGATGCTCTCAAGCTGCGCAATGAGTTCGATCAGATATGCACAACAATGGGCAAGACCCGTCCTACGGCCGTGAATCTTTTCTGGGCCATCCGGCGAATGAGCGAAAAATTCGATTCAGTTGCCGGGTATTCCATGGAGCACATCAAAGCTGCCTTGGTGCAGGAAGCGCAACAGATGTACATCGAAGACATCGCCGCCAATGAGGCCATGGGCCGCCACGGAGCCACCCTGATGCCTAACTCCGGAGGAGTGCTCACCCACTGCAACGCCGGAGCACTGGCGACATGCGGTTATGGAACGGCCCTAGGTGTTATTCGCGCCGCAGTTGAATCAGGCAAGAAGATCCATGTATTCGCGGACGAGACCCGGCCCTTCCTGCAGGGCGCCCGCCTGACCACCTGGGAACTCACCAAGGACGGCATTCAGACTACGCTCATTGCCGACAATATGGCTGGCGCCATCATGAAGCAAGGCAAGATCAAAGCGGTCGTAGTGGGAGCAGACCGCGTCGCCGCCAATGGCGACGTCGCCAACAAGATTGGGACCTATACCGTTGCCGTGCTGGCCAAAGAACACGGTATTCCATTCTATGTAGCCGCGCCCTGGTCTACTGTCGACTTGAACACGCTCACAGGCGACCAGATTCCCATCGAGCAGCGCTCACCCAAAGAAGTGACTCACCATGCCGGCAAGCAAGTTGCGCCGGATGGCGTGCTGGTTGAGAACCCGGCATTTGATGTGACGCCCAACAAATATGTGACCGCGATCATCACTGAGCGGGGCATCGCCCGGCCACCGTACCAGGAATCCTTGAAGGAGCTTGCCGCCATGGCAGTGGCCACCGTTTGATGTTCCGTCGGTAATTCTTGAACGCCACTTGCCAGTCCCATTTTTCCAAATTAGCTTGCTAAACGGCGAATGCTGATCTGGCTGGGATCCGGTTCGTAGCCCTCATCCTTCACGGTTTGCTGGGCAGCCGAGCGGAGTGCCTGCTCGTCGGCATTTTTCGGTAAGTTGCAATGACGGCGAATCACCTCTTCGCCATTTTGAATTCGGACCAACCACTTCGATTTACCCGCGTCCCATGAAACTTCCACACTGTCTGCACGCATAGCTTTCCTCCGCCTGCAATCATTTCATATTGTAGTGCAGACTCGGGGAAGATGGCTCAAACAGCTTGATCACCCCAAATTTTCATGAGGTCCTGGGGATTCCTCTGCTGCACGCGCAACTTTGACGAACATGACACTGCCGGCGCGAACGACTAAAGGCTAGTACTAATGGCTAAAAGATTTTGGCTAATTGCCATTTGCCAATTGCTATTTGCTCCCTACAACATCACTTTCAAGTTTGGACTGACGATCAGCTTCGGCTCGGTGGCTTTTTGGACGTCCTCGGCAGTCAGACCTGGGGCCACCTCTTCCAGGACCAATCCTTTGGGCGTGACTTTGATGTAGGCCATCTCGGTGACGACGGTATCCACAACTTTCATGCCGGTAAGCGGCAACGAGCATTTTTTGCGGATCTTAGGTGAACCGTCTTTGCTGGTGTGCTCCATCGCAATCACCACGCGCCGGGCCCCGGCAACCAGGTCCATAGCGCCGCCCATGCCTTTGACCATCTTACCGGGGATCATCCAATTGGCCAGATTGCCCTCCTCATCGACCTCCATGGCCCCCAGTACGCTCAGGTCAATGTGTCCGCCTCGGATCATGGCGAAAGAGTCGCCACTGGAAAAATAAGCGGTACCGGGAATCTCAGTTACCGTTTCCTTGCCGGCATTGATAAGATCAGGATCTTCGTCGCCTTCCAACGGAAAAGGCCCAACACCCAACATTCCATTTTCGCTTTGCAAGATGACTTCCATGCCCTCCGGAACATAATTGGCCACCAGGGTTGGCATGCCGATTCCCAGGTTCACGTAGAAGCCGTCCCTAAGCTCTTTGGCAATACGCTTTACGATGAGTTCACGTTTTTCAACGTCTTTTTGCTTGTCGGTTGTTGCCGTTGTCGTCGCCATAGTCAGCTCCCGTTATACATGTGCTCTCTTGCGCACGGTGCGCCTTTCGATCCGCTTCTCCTGCTCTCGCGCTAGGACAATTCTTTTCACGTAAACGCTGGGCACCTGTACGTGATCAGGGTTGATGTCGCCCGGCTCCACGATCTGTTCCACCTCAACGATTGTGATCTTGGCAGCAGTGGCCATCATGGGATTGAAATTGCGCGCGGTCTTGCGAAAAACCAGGTTGCCCCAGCGGTCGGCCTTCCAGGCCTTGACCAGCGCGAAATCCGCTTTGAGCGCCCGCTCCATGAGATATGGTCGTCCATCAAAGTCCCGGACCTCCTTACCTTCCGCCACCAGTGTGCCTACACCGGTAGGAGTGAAGAATGCCGGAATTCCCGCTCCACCGGCGCGAATACGCTCGGCCAGCGTGCCCTGAGGATTCAACTCAAGCTCTACTTTGCCGCTGAGCACCATTTGCTCGAAGACCTTATTCTCGCCCACGTAGGAGCCGATGTGTTTCCTGATCTGGCCGGCGTACAAGAGCTTTCCCAGGCCAAACTCATCGACACCGGCATTGTTGGAAATGGTGGTCAGGTTCTTCACGCCTTTGCGTACCAGCCCCTCGATCAGGCTCTCAGGAATGCCGCACAGGCCAAAACCGCCGACCATGATGGTGCAACCGTCGGTGATATCGCGGATGGCTTCATCCACACTGGCAACGACTTTGTTCATAAGCAAACGATTCTAAACCAAACATGCACCGCAGAGGCGTGGAGAAGACAAAACCAACTTCTAACCACTGATGACGCTGATCAAACTGATGGATGCTGATAAACCCAAAAACCTTGAAACATAGCGCGGTTTCAAAGCGGTCCGGGAAGGACAAGTACGCTGGCAGTCATTTTTTGCTTTTCGATTCAAAGTGATTGGCGCGCTCAAATTCCTCGCGCAGACCCTGGGAGTGCAGGTTCTCGCGGATATGGGCCAGACGCTGCTCCAGACACATCAAAGCGTGTTCAATATTCCCGGTGTTGGTGTGGGCAATATCGCGCCACATGGAATATGGGCTGGAAGCGATGCGGGTCATCTCCCGCAAGGTACGCCCGCCAATTGCATGGAGTTCGGGATCATCGCCAAATTCATCCACCAGACTTCCCGCGAGTGCAGTGGCGATCATCTGCGGCAAATGGCTGATCCACGCGCAAAGGTGGTCATGGCGCTCGGTTTCCATCCTAACGACTTTTGCCCCGATTTTTTCCAGTAGCTGCCTGTAAGTCTGATTTTTCCCATTGTCCAGGTCCTGTGGCCGTGGTGGGACCAGCAGCCACGCAGCGCCACGAAACAGGCCTGCCTCAGCATACTCGATACTACCGTGCTCCTTGCCGGCCATGGGATGTCCACCCAGAAAACGCTCCCCAACCTGATTGCCAAATACGGTGCGGGCGCGTCCCAGAACCTCTTTTTTCGTGCTGCCCGAATCGGTGATGAGCGCTTCAGGAGGGACTAGAGGCCCAATTTTCTCAATCAGATCGATGATTGCGCCCACGGGAGTAGCGAGAAAGATAAGATCACTACCCTTTATGGCTTCTACCGGGTTTTCAATTCCGGTATCAATGGCCCCTATCTTTAGCGCCCGCTCGAGCACCGTGGGCCGGTCGCAGCCTACAACCCGGCCGCCCATGCCGGCAGCCGTAATGGCCATACCGAATGATCCACCGATAAGACCGGTGCCGATGATGGTGATTTGTTTAAAAGCCATAGCTGCGGAAAAGCGCAGGTTCCCGGCTGCTAATTTAAGTCGTCCGTGCCCGTCAGGTCAGCCGGCGACCCACGGCCGGCGCAATGATGCGCAGTTCATCCATCAGTTTCACAAACTGCTTCGGATACAGCGACTGGGCGCCATCAGAGAGTGCTTTGTCCGGGCAGTTATGCACTTCAACCAGCAGGCCGTCAGCGCCTGCGGCAATCGCCGCCCGCCCCATGGGCGGCACTTTATCACGCCGGCCGGTACCATGCGAAGGATCGGCCACAATCGGCAGGTGTGACAGCTTCTTCACAATCGGAATAGCGGAGATGTCCAGGGTATTGCGGGTATAGGTTTCAAACGTGCGGATGCCGCGCTCGCAAACAATGACTTCATAATTACCACCCGCCATCAGATACTCCGCAGAGAGGAGCAGCTCTTCAATGGTGGCGGCAATACCGCGCTTCAGCAAGACCGGTTTGCGCACTTTCCCGAGTTCCCGCAATAGATTGAAGTTCTGCATATTGCGCGCGCCCACTTGCAGCATGTCTACATAGGGCAGCATGAGCGGGATCTGGGAAATCTCCATGACTTCGCTCACCACCAGCAGGCCAAATTTGTCTGCGGCTTCGCGCATGATTTTCAGCGCATCCTCTCCCATCCCCTGAAAGGAGTAGGGGGAGCTGCGGGGCTTGAAGGCCCCTCCGCGAAGGAATTTCGCCCCGGACGAGGAAACCGATTCAGCCACGGAAAAAAGCTGCTCATGCGATTCCACCGAGCAGGGTCCCGCCATAATGACCACTTCATCCCCGCCGATGCTGACCCCATTTGGGAAGCGGACGATGGTGCCCTCCGGCCGCCAACTGCGCGCCACCAGTTTGTAAGGTGAACTGATGCGATGCACCTCGCCAACGCCAGGCAAGACTTCAATGTCCCGAATGTCAAATTCATGGCGCGCTCCTACCGCCCCCAGCACCGTCTGACGGGCGCCGGTGGAGCGATGCACCTCGAAACCCATATTGACCAGGCGCTCAATCACCTGCTGGATTTGTTCCTCGGATGCGACTTCCTGCATTGCTACGATCATGGTTTTTATTCGTTCACTTCGTTATCAAATTCGGTGCCGCTTGCAGCTGCAACTTTGGGCTGTATTTCACCCTTCTGAATGTTCCGCATGACATCAATAATGCGTTCGTACACATGGCGCAGTTCGCCATCGGGCAGCGGACCCTTGTTGGCTTTGCGCACATTTTCAAAAATCAATTTCTCACGTTCCGGCTCGTAGACCGGCAGGTTCGTGTCACGCTTCAATCTGCCAATCTCCTGGGCCGCTTTGGCCCGCTGGTTCAGCACATCCACCAGGCGGAGATCCAGTTCATCGATCATTTTGCGCCATCCGGCAATATCCATAGCATTACGGTCCCAGATTAGAGTTTAGCTCGACGCATTTGAATGGGGCTTAACAATCCGTTTTCAATAATACCAACATCTTAATAATATTAACGAATTGGGGCAGCAGATATCTCACTACCCCGCTTGAGCGCAGTAATCAAGTCCGCGACTGCCTGGGCGGCACGTCCGGGATTCTGCTCAATGGTCTGTACGATGGCGCTGCCCACCGCTGCTGCATCGGCGAACTCGCCGATCTGGGCGAAATGCTCCGGTGTGGAAATACCAAATCCCACAGCAACCGGTAGCTGAGTGTATTTGCGAATGCGGCGCACCAGATTGCGGGCGTCCTTCGCAAGGTCTTTTCGGGCGCCGGTCACACCGGTCCGGGAAACGGCATAAACAAAGCCACTAGAGGCCTGGGCAATTCTTTTCAGCCGCTGGTCGGTGCTCGTCGGGGCGGCTAGAAAAATCGAGGCGAGATGATGCTCTTCCATACAACTACGGTATTCATCAGCCTCCTCGACTGTAAGGTCCGTAAGCAGCACGCCATCCACTCCGGAGTCTTCTGCGTCGGCGCAAAATCGCTGCAGACCCATCCGTAAAATTGGATTCAAATAGGAGAAAACTACCAGCCCCGCCTCTGATTGCTTGCGGATGTCGCGCGCCAGTTGCAGCACGTTCGAGAGCGATGTCCCATTTTTGAGTGCGCGTTCACTGGCCCGCTGGATGACGGGACCGTCCGCCACCGGGTCGCTGAAGGGAACTCCCAGTTCGATCACGTCAGCGCCCGCAGAAATGGCGGCGAGGATGATCTCACGGGTGGTGGCAAGGTCAGGATCGCCACAGGTGACGTAGGCTACGAGACCTGGACGACGAGTGAAAGATCGGGAGATGCGTGGAAGAATCGGGAGATCGGGAGATCGGGAGATCGGGTGATCGGAGCGGGGCGTATCTCTTTTCTTCATGCCTTTGCTGTCCTTCTGGAGGCAGAGAAGATCGCCAATAGTTGATTCGCTTCAGCGAGTAAATCACCGAGCTTCTCGGGTTTTACAATGCCACTCTCTCCTAAGAGCTCTAGCCAAAATACTGTTTCATCAGATTCCTCAATGACCACGCCTAACTTGGCAAGGAATTCTGCTTTTGACCGTGCTCGTCCGACCGTACTGTAATTCGCTGCCATACTCGTGGCCGACCTCAGGACTTGACGATTAATCACAGTAGCTTCACGAGTATTTGGCATACTTTGGCTCATTCGAATAATGCGCAATGCAAAATTCTTGGTCCTGTTTCTTAGTTCGTAATGTTTGTCTAAGCTCATACTTTCTCAAGATGCTCATCTTCAGATTACCCGATCTCCCGATGATCCGATCACCCGATCTGAAGGTTTTCCCTCAAAATCCCCATGTCCTTATCTCCCCTCCCGGAGATATTCACGATCAATATTTCTGACTTCTTCATCTTGGGCGCGCGTTTTAGGCATTCCGCCACCGCATGGGAGGACTCCAGCGCTGGAATAATTCCTTCGGTACGTGAGAGGACGATGCAGGCATCCAGCGCCTCTTGATCTGAGGCCGCGAGGTATTCCGCCCTTCCGGTATCAGCTAACGCGGCATGCTCCGGTCCGATGGAAGGATAATCCAAACCTGCGGAAATAGAATGCGTTGCGGCGATCTGACCATGGCTGTCCTGAAGGACATAAGAATATGTTCCTTGCAGAACGCCGGGCAAGCCTCCACGAAAACGGGCGGCATGTTCGCCGAGTTCTGTGCCTCGTCCACCGGCCTCAACCCCAACCAGTTTTACCCGCTTGTCACCCAGAAACTGGTGAAAGATACCGATGGCGTTCGATCCGCCGCCCACGCAGGCAATCACCGCTGTCGGAAGTCTGCCTTCAGCCTTCAAGATTTGCGCTCGGGCCTCACGGCCAATCACTGAATGAAAATATCGCACCATGGTGGGATAGGGATGAGCGCCCAACACGCTGCCCAGCAGGTAATGAGTGTTGTGGACATTGGTTACCCAGTCCCGCATGGCCTCATTGATGGCGTCTTTTAGAGTGCGTGAACCCGAATCAACTCCGCGCACCTCCGCGCCCAGCAAGCGCATACGGAAAACATTCAATTCCTGGCGGCGCATATCTTCCACGCCCATGTAAACCACGCATTCGAAGCCAAACAGAGCACAGACGGTGGCGCTGGCGACGCCGTGCTGCCCTGCGCCTGTTTCAGCAATAATGCGATGTTTACCCATCCGCTGGGCCAGCAGTGCCTGCCCCAGGCAGTTATTGATCTTGTGCGCACCGGTGTGCAGCAGATCTTCGCGCTTGAGGTAGATCTTTGCGCCGCCAAGCTGTTTGGTAAGCCGCCGGGCAAAAAATAACGGGGTTGGACGCCCGGCGTATTCCTTCAGCAGGCGCTCAAATTCCGAACGGAATTTTTTATCCTGGCGCGCTTTCTCGTATTCACGCTCCAACTGCTCCAGTGCCGCCATGAGCGTTTCCGGAACATAACGTCCGCCGTAAAGACCGAAGCGTCCCGGTACTGGTTTGGCTTTCGCAGCCGCTCGGTTGGTCATTGCTGCCCCGCCTTCCTTGCTGCGGCAATGAAGGCCTTTAGTTTTTGGGGATCTTTTCGTCCCGGCGCGCTCTCGACTCCGCTCACCACATCCACTCCCCAGGGAGAAAATTTCACTACTGCCTCGCCTACGTTTTCGGAATTCAGTCCACCAGCAATAATAAAGCGCATTTCGTGTTCGTCGATGCTGGGCTGGGCCTTCCGCCAGTCAAACGTCCTGCCACTGCCCGAGCCCGAATCCACCAGAATGGAGTCCACGCACTCACGATTCCGGCCAAAGAGCGACAATCGATCCTGAAATTGATCATTGGCCAGAATGGTTTTAATGACACCGATGCGGCGGCCGCGTGGTCCCCGGGCAAAGAGGCTGGCAACGAACTCCGGAGTTTCTTCACCATGCAACTGCACTGCCGTCAATCCTGCCTGCTCCACAATTGCCCGAATGCGCGCGTGGGACTCATTCACGAAGACGCCGACCCGCTCAATTTTCACAGGAAGCTGGGCCGCAATTTCCCGCGCCTGCTCCAGCGAGACGCGGCGCGCGCTGGGGGCGAAAATAAAGCCCAGAGCGTCCGCCCCGGCCGCGACCGAGGCGAGAGCGTCTTCAACAGAAGTAGTACCGCAGATTTTGATCCAGATGGGCATAAAGTTTTCAGGAAAAATGTCCGCAATTACTGGATTGTTCCACGCCAGGCGGCGGAGCTGGATGTGAATTGCGGAAAAGAGCCTGCTTCCTCAAGAAGCCGTTGAAGCTTCTTTCCGGGGTCATCAGCGCGCATAAGGGTCTCGCCGATCAAGAATGCGTGATATCCGTAGTTGTGCAGCTCCCCCATCTCGTTTCCATTCGCAATCCCGCTCTCGGCAATGCGCAGGACCTTGCTTGGTATTTTGGGGCCCAGCTCGCGCAGGACATCCAGCTTCACCTCAAATGTGCGCAGGTCGCGGCTGTTGACTCCGATGATCTCAGCTCCACCATCTAAAGCGCGCTTCAACTCATCTTCATCGTGGACCTCGCATAGCGCATCCAGTTCCAGCTCGCGCGCGCGGGCCAGGAAACGGCGAAAATCGACATCCGGCAAGGCTGTAAGAATCAGGAGCACGGCATCCGCATGGTGGGCCCGCGCCTCGACAATCTGGAACTCATCAATAATGAAATCTTTGCGCAGGCAGGGCAGATCAGTGGCGGCGGAGGCCTCCAGCAGATTCGCCAGTGAGCCCTGGAAAAACTCTTCGTCAGTAAGGACCGACAACGCGGAAGCGCCGTTCTTTGCCAGTTGGTTCGCAAGAGTACCCACAGGAAATGATCCCCGAATTACTCCCTTAGATGGAGAAGCTTTTTTCAGCTCAGCGATCACAGCGGGGCCGGCTTGCGCCATGGCAGCCAGCCTTTTCCGAAATCCACGAGGAACGTGGTTGCCGGCCCTCTCTTCCAGCTCGCGCAGGCTTACCTCTTGCTTTGCACGAGCAACACGAGCGCGCTTGGCGGCAAGAATGTCGTCCAGGGTAGGCATGGAGAAGGATCAAGTATATGTGATTTGGAGGGAAAAATAGAATAAGCGGCCCGCGAATTAGGCCATTATGCTGGTAATGAATTTAAGGGTGGAGCAGGACCGCTCCACCCTCTTGAGATAATACAACTGCATTTACAGGGCAATTGCCTACATTTTCGCTCGTGATTGCTCACGGTCTTTGATCACAACGCCGCCATTTTGGGTGGTAGCGCGAATTTGAGGATTACTGCTCCCCAGACGAAACATCCGATGCCCGCCTTCCCAGGTTTGCTGAGCGTGTTCGCAGGCATCTCCCCGGCAAACAATGGAAACATGTTCTGAGCTGGCAATTTCAAGCCCTGATTCGAAGTTCCGGGGAAGCGCTATAACCAAGCCACCGTTTTGAGTATGCGCTTCGAGCCCTTTGCCCTCCCAACGTTCCGGCAAGGTTATCGAGAGGCCCCCGTTGGTCACCGTGGCGTTTACATCTCCGCCACAATCTTTGATAGAAACGCCTCCATTTTGCGCTTCGACGGTAAGCTTACCGGTACTCTGGTTCAGAGAAATACCACCATTCTGTGTCTGCGCTTCTGCGGTACCGGAGAAGCGGTAGAGTGACGCTCCTCCATTGTGTACTTTCAGCTTGACGCTTGCATCTCTTGGCGCCTTTACCAGCAGCAGGGTACTCAGGTTGTAGTGCCCCCTGTTTTCAGGAACACTCACAGAAATTGTTGGACCATCGATCGCCAGTTTGGTTTCGTCCAGTATCTTGCGCCCTTCATTTTCGTCGCTGGCAGCGACCTGCTTGCACAGCTTCACTGAGACTTCGGCTTTGTCCCAGGTAGTTACCTGAATTCCGCCGTTATGCTCTGCGTGGATGTTCAAAGGCTGGTTAGGAAGCGCACGGATTTCTTCACCCTTTACCACTGCCGGGAACTCGCCGCTACGCCCCTGCAAATGCTCACTGCAATCATCGCTCATGGAATCACTGTTGGTTGCCATAGAGACACCGCCGGACCGGTGCTCTCTGGCCTGCATGAATACCAGGCCGAGGCCGAGAACCAGGAACCCCAGAATTGCTCGTCTCATAAAAACACCTCTCAATGGCGTTTAGACTTAATGGGGTAAGTTCGGTTAGTGGGATTTTTCGGAGGCTTGCTCTAAGCTGCCGGTACTCCGCGGGGCTTCACATTTTTGCGGATAAAGACGACGATCTCGTCCATGGGAGTGCCAGGATTGAAGATCCCCGCTACTCCGGCCTTTTTCATAGCATCAAAATCCTGCTCAGGAATGATTCCGCCCACCAGGAGCAGCACATCCTCCATCTTATTCTGCCGGAGCATCTCGGAGACGCGCGGGACAATGGCATTGTGAGCGCCGGAAAGAATTGACAGCCCGATTACGTCAACATCTTCCTGCAAGGCGGAGTTCACGATCATTTCCGGCGTCTGCCGCAGGCCAGTGTAAATGACTTCCATTCCGGCATCCCGCAGCGCGCGGGCAATCACCTTGGCCCCTCGGTCATGGCCATCCAAGCCAGGTTTGGCAACAAGGACGCGGATTTTGCGGTCTGCTGGCATGAACAGACGATTCTATCAAAGAGTAAGCATTCAGCCCGTCAGCATTCGGACAGACTACGAGCTATCCCTCAAGCAGGCTGAGAATTTCGAGTTAAAAAACAGCGGTTACACCGGTTACACGGTTACAACCCGCATAAACATTGGCGATTTCTGTAACCGCTGGTAACCGATGTAACCGCTGTCTTTCTGAACATGGGGCCAGCGGCACTGGAAGCCCAGCAGAGAGGCGAGACTTCTGGTACAGGCGGGCGCCTGGGAGCAACAGTTGATGATCCACGCGCGAACCGAGGTTTTAATAGGGCGATTATAGAGCACTTACTATAGATTGTCAAGAAAATCTGGAGAGAGGAATCCTAACGCCACTAAAGCGGGTTTTTGCACCAGGCCAAAAAGCCAGTGTATCCATACATACGTTGCTCTATCACAGAGCCTTCTTCTCTGTCGCCCCTCCAGGGCTCGTCCTTTGTCTTCTACGTTTCCCAGCGTTACCACGCTGGGCTCAATAATTGCGCCCCTCATGGGGCTTGGATTCATCATTCCGCACGCAACCTCGAATTCCTTAAGTGAACAGTATTGAGGCTGGAGGGCCGTTCTTACATCGATATGGCAATTTATGGAACAGCTCTAAATATTCAAGGAAGGGAAGAGTGTTTCGGGGCTGAATGCCGAGTGCTGACTGCTAGGTGCTATTTTTTCCTGTTCAAGGCTTTTGGTTTCGAGTTGTCAGGAAATTCCAGGCTGCGCCACAAATACCAGGAGGCAAAACTGCAATATGGATGCCAGCTTTTGGCGATCTTTTCCATCTGCTGCGGCGTAGGCAATTTGCGTTTCTTGTAGGCCCGCCGGATGGCTGAGCGGACGCCAAAATCACCGACCGGCAGGACATTCGGACGGCGCAAGGCAAATATCAGAAACATGTGGGCCGTCCAGACACCGATGCCCTTGATGTCGGTGAGTGTGGCGATGATTTCTTCATCCGCCATGCCGGGAAGCCGCTCAAAATCCAGTGTTCCTTCCAGTGCGTGGTCCGCCAGGTCGCGTATATAGCCTATCTTCTGCTTGGAAAGCCCGGCGCGGCGCATCTCTCCTACGCTCAGGTTGCGAATGGCTTCAGGGGTAACTGCTCCCCCGGCGGTTTCTTCTAGCCGGCCGTAGATGGTCCTGGCAGCTTTGGTGTTCAACTGCTGAAACACAATGGAGCGGGCCAAAGCCTCGAATGTGGGTTCACGATAGGTGATGCGGCACGGCCCCACACGTTCGATGATGGCAGCCAAAATAACGTCGGATTTCTTGAGATGGTCCAGGGCTTTTTTCATGGAAGCTTTGCAAATTACACAGTTACCAAATTTCCCAATTACCTAATCTAAGTAATGCTTACCTCTTCGTACGTTCCATAGACGTCGCGCAAAGCATCGCAGATCTCGCCCACGGTAGCGTAGGCACGGACACAATCGATGATGTAAGGCATGGTATTGGCATCACTGATTCGGCCATCGGAACGCACCACTGGTTCCTGGGCTGCGGCATGTTTCAACGCATCCAGCCGGCTGCGCACCTCTTCATTGTTGCGTCGGGCCCTTAGCTCCTTGAGTTTTTTGGTCTGCTGTTGGGCCACGGATTCATCTATATAGAGCGTTTCCGGTTGTTTCTCTTCGATCTGAAAATCATTTACCCCGACGATGATCTTCTCGTTGGCCTCGACGGCTCGTTGGAATTGGTAGGAGGCTTCGGCAATCTCCTTCTGTGGATAGCCCATCTCAATGGCCCTGACCATGCCGCCCATGGCATCGAGCTTGTTAAAGTAATCGAATGAGCCTTGCTCCATATCGAGCGTGAGTTTTTCGACAAAGTACGACCCAGCCAGCGGGTCCACTGTATTCGCTACGCCCGATTCATAGGCGATGATCTGCTGGGTACGCAACGCAATCCGCGCTGCCTCTTCAGTAGGCAAGGCCAAAGCTTCATCATAAGAGTCGGTATGCAGCGATTGTGTGCCGCCCAGCACTCCTGCCAGGGCTTGAATGGCAACGCGGGCAATGTTGTTCATGGGTTGCTGGGCGGTAAGCGATACGCCCGCAGTCTGCGTATGGAAGCGCATCAGCCAAGTGCGCTGGTTCTTGGCGCCAAACCGGTCTTTCATCAGCCGGTACCAGATCTTGCGGGCTGCCCGGAATTTAGCGATCTCCTCAAAGAAATCGTTGTGGGAGTTGAAGAAGAAGCTGAGGCGCGGCCCAAACTCGTCCACATCCAGTCCCCGGCGGCGCGCCCATTCGACATACTCAACGCCATCGTAGATGGTAAATGCCAACTCCTGAAGCGCTGTAGAACCGGCCTCACGGATGTGGTATCCGCTGATGGAGATGGTATTGAAGCGAGGCGTGAACTTCGATCCGAACTCGAAAGTATCAATCACCAGGCGCATGGAGGGCGCGGGTGGATAGATGTATTCCTTCTGTGCGATGTATTCCTTGAGAATATCGTTCTGCGTGGTGCCCGAGACTTTCTTCCAGTCGGCGCCTTGCTTCTCCGCCACCACCAGGTACATGGCCCACAGCACGGAAGCCGGCGAGTTGATGGTCATGGAAACGGTAGTTTTTTCCAAATTGATGCCGTTGAAGAGGATTTCCATGTCTTCCAGCGAGTCGATGGCCACGCCGCACTTACCTACCTCGCCTTCGCTGGCAGGATGATCGGAGTCGTAGCCCATCAGCGTCGGCAGATCGAAAGCGACAGAAAGACCGCCTCCGCCGTTGGCCAGCAGGTACTTATAACGCTCATTGGTCTCTTCTGGTGAGGCGAAGCCGGAAAATTGGCGCATGGTCCACAATTTGCCTCGATAGCCTGTGGCATGGATGCCGCGCGTGTAGGGTGGCTGTCCGGGATATCCAAGATATTGATCGTAATTCCAATCCTGGGGCAGATCGGCCTGGGTATAAAGACGACGCATGGGAACGCCGCTGATAGTGGTAAACCGGGCGTTGCCGTGCTCATCAAGGTTTACGCCGGTTGGCCTGCCGATGGGCTTCTCCGGGGCCTTTTCCAGGGTAGGCGCGAGCATGGTTTCCGCCCAACGCTTTTCCGATTCGGAAGGATGCCGGCCCTCAAAAATCTCAGCAATCGGATTTTCAGCAACTCCGCTTTCTTCTTTTCTCTTCTTGCTTTGATCTGCCATGGATGGACTCCCAGCCCCGTATCAATCATAGAAGATGCAGAAATGAAGGGGCAAGACCAGACTCAATCTACCATACGGAGAGAACAGATCTAACTTCTTACCGCGGATCAACACGGATAAACGCTGATGAAGCGCAACCGAATTGCAGATTGCCAAAACTGCCAAAACTGAAGAACAGAGCTTCTGGGTTGGGGCGGTTACTAGAAACGATTTTGTGCGAGAAAGTCCTTGACCACTGCGGTGGCATCTTTCTTTTCACCGTCGATGGCATAGTTCAGGCGCCGCATGTCCTGTTCGTTGATTTTTCCGGACAAGCGCTGCAAGGCGTTCCTGATCTCGGGATATCGCTCTAAACATTCACGGCGGACGATTGGAACGGCATCGTAGGGAGGGAAGTAATGGGCATCGTCTTGCAAGACGACCAGGTTCAGGGCGGCGATGAGGCCGTCGGTGTTCGAACCTGCGACCAGATCGACCTGTTGGTTCTGGAGAGCGCGATAAAGCAGCCCCAGGTCCATTACTCGGGGCGATTCAGCGAAACGAAGTCCGTACTTGCTGGCCAGTCCTTTATAACCGTCGGGTCGTTCAAGAAATTCATATCCCACACCCATGCGCAGTTGGGGCGCAAATGGCGCCAATTCGGAGAGGCTCTTCACTCCTAATTGGCGGGCATGAGCGCCGCGCATGACCATGGCGAAGCTGTTGTCGAATCCCAGTGGGGCCATGACTTCGAGGCCAAATCTGCGGGCGTATTCTTGCTTTACCTGATTGAAGACCTTCACGTGGTCGGAAGCGGATTGGTCCTTAAGGACCGCAGTCAATGCAGTTCCTGTGTATTCGACGTACATATCGATTCGTCCAGCCAGCAGCGCTTGATGGCAGATGTAGCTTCCCGCGAGATAAAACCGGCGTTCAATGGCTGCTTTGGCAGAGGTGGCAAGATATTGCGCCAGCAGTTCTCCCAGAATCAGTTGCTCGGTGAAGTTTTTGGAGCCGATGGTGGTCCCGCTGGTTTTCAACCTGCATCCGGCCAGCAATAGCCCAAGGCCCGATAAGAATTTGCGGCGGTCCATTTTCAGTGCCGTACACGCACCAACATGCGCTGGAGGAGTCCGAGCACCATGTCGGCGGAGAGCGCCATGACTGCGGCAGGTATGGCTCCAGCCAGGATCACACTGTTATCCACCATGGCCAACCCTCGGAAGATGAACTCGCCCAGTCCTCCGGCGCCAATGGCTGCTGCAATCGTGGCCAAGCCCACGGTGATGGCAGTGGCTACGCGGATTCCGGCCACGATCACCGCTGATGCCAGAGGAAGTTCGACCTTCCACAAAAGCTGGCGGCGGGTCAGCCCCATACCGATGGCTGCCTCACGGACCGGCGCATCCACACCCGAGATCCCGACATAGGTATTTCGGACAATTGGCAGCAGGGCGTACAGCGAGAGCGCCGTGACCGCCAGGCGATCAGCCCGTGCGCCGAGCCACGGCAGCGGCAGCAATAAGCCAAACAATGCCAGACCGGGTATGGTTTGGATAATGTTGTTGGTCCCTAGGACGATGGTTTTCCACCGTGGCCGCCGGGACAACAAAATGCCCAGCGGCACGCCGATGGCAATGGCCAGGAGCATCGAGACAGAGACCAGCCATAGGTGCTCGGCTGTCAGCCGTAGGACCTCATTCTTGTGACTGGAGAAGAATTGGAGCATAGAAATACCTTGCCACAACTCAGAGTTGACAAATCTGCAGCGTGGCCCGAAAAGCATCTACGTAAGGTTTAACGTATTGGTCGTTCGAGGCGAGGAAATCATGGGGCAGATAGATGCCGCGAAGAATCCCCGCATCCATCAGGGCAATGCGGTTGCCCAGCAGTAATGCCTCGCTTACATCATGGGTCACAAATACAACTGTCTTGTTGAGCTTCTGCTGCAACTGCTTGAATTCTTTTTGGATGTCCGAACGAGTGATTGGATCGAGCGCGCCAAAAGGTTCGTCCATCAGGAGAATCGGCGGGTCCGCCGCCAGGGCCCGCGCCAAGCCCACGCGCTGCCTTTGTCCACCCGACAATTGGTCCGGATAACGCTTTCGGAACTCACCCACCGGAAGACCCACCATCTGCAAGATTTCTTCCACGCGGGCCTCGATCTTCTGTGGTTCCCAATTTTCCAATTTTGGAACAAGCGCAACGTTGTCCCAGACTGTGTAGTGGGGAAAGAGGCCGACCTCCTGGATGGCATAGCCAATGTGGCGGCGAAGCCGGATGACATCCCACTCGCTTATAGAGCGGCCATCTACCAGGATTTTGCCCTCGGTAGGTGTCAGGAGGAGATTGATCAATTTGAGAGAGGTTGTCTTGCCGGAACCGCTGGGGCCGAGCAGCATGAGTATCTCGCCCTTTTCGACCGAGAAATTGACGTCAGACAGAAGTACGCGGTTCCCGTTGATTCGGTAATGTACGTGGACGAATTCGATCGCTATTCCAGATGACTCGCTCATCGTCGGGGCACGTGCCACAGAGCCTCGGCACATGCGGTATTGCAGGCCCTTCTTCCAGCCTACCAGACAAACGACTGGAGTGGCGAATACGGGCATGGATGCAGTGTTTGATTGCTGCAGGCCAATCATTTCGTAAGGCCAGCCCGCAGGGGTGTAAAATTTAGACCGTAACTTCGGAGGTTCAGATGTCGCCCACAGCAACAGCACTCGAACTTAAGCCCTGCCCGCTCTATATCAATGGACAGCCCATCATCTCTCGAGGTCCGAAAGACATTCAATACAACCCGGCCACCGGAGAAGCTGTTGCGGAGATACCACGCTGCACGCCGGAAGAGATTTCCCTGGCGGTAGAAGCAGCCCAGAAGGCATTTGCTTCGTGGAGCAGGACTCCGGTGATCCAGCGTTGCAAGGTGCTTTTTAAGTATCGCGAGATCCTGGAGAGCAATGCCGATGAATTAATTGCGCTGATCACTGAAGAAAACGGCAAGACCATCGAAGAGGCGCGGGGATCATTTCAACGGGGAATCGAGTGCATTGAGTTCGCTTGCGGCGCTCCGACATTGATGATGGGCGAGACTGTAGACCGGGTAGGCACATCCGTAGACGGATGGTCGACGCGGCATCCAATCGGTGTTTGCGTCGGCATCACCCCGTTTAATTTTCCGTTCATGGTGCCGCTGTGGATGTTTCCCTTGGCCATCGCTTGCGGCAACACCTTCATCCTGAAGCCCTCGGACAAAGTTCCGCGCACATCGGTCCGATTGGTCGAACTGGCGCTTGAAGCCGGCCTGCCGCCGGGAGTTTTGAACCTGGTGCATGGGGCCAAGGAAACCGTGGACCGGCTGCTGACCGATCCGCGGGTGAAGGCCGTTTCATTTGTGGGATCTAGCGCGGTAGCCAAATACATCTATCAGACTGCCGCTGCGAATGGAAAACGCGTTCAGGCCCTGGGCGGGGCCAAGAACCACTCCGTCGTTCTTCCTGACACCGAGATGAAATCGACGGTGGCGGCGATTATGGGCTCGTCTTTCGGATGCGCCGGTGAGCGCTGCCTGGCGACCAGCGTTGTGGTTGCTGTAGGTGAAGTCGCCGATCCTCTGGTAAAGGAGCTGGTGCGTGCCGCGGACAACCTGACCGTGGGCGATGGATGCGACGTTAAAACCGGCATGGGCCCGGTGATCACCGAGGAATCCAAGCAGCGCATCTTGAACTATATTGAGTTGGGCGAAAAGGAAGGCGCGACGCTGGCGCGCGATGGACGCAAAGACGCGGCGACACGAGGGAAAGGCTTCTTTGTAGGGCCTACCATCTTCGACAAAGTAAAGCCGGATTCCCGTATTGCCAAAGAAGAGATCTTCGGGCCGTTGCTCTCGGTCGTCCGCGTAAAAGATTTGAAAGAGGCAATCGAGGTCGTCAGCAATTCGGAATATGGCAATGCTGCCTCGGTTTTTACCCGCTCCGGCGGAGCAGCGCGCGAATTCACGCAGAACGTTACTGCGGGGATGGTAGGGATCAACGTGGGCGTTCCTGCGCCCGTGGCTTTCTTCCCCTTCGCCGGCTGGAAGAACTCATTCTTCGGCGACCTGCATGCTCTGGGCAAAGACGGCGTCAACTTTTACACTGAAACCAAGGTTGTGACCTGTCGCTGGCCGGATTGAGTTTTTAGTACTTAGTTCTTAGCCCTTAGTTTTTAGCCTTGAGCCAACTAATTTAAGTTGTTTCCTTATGGATGAAAACCGTCTGCTCGCCGAAGCCATTGCCGAAGCCAGGCTTGGCTTATCGGAAGGGGGCATTCCCATCGGAGCAGTCCTGGCGGATTTCGACGGCAACATCATTTCCAGAGGTCATAATTTACGAGTCCAGACTGGAGATCCCACGGCCCATGCCGAAGTGGTCTGCATTAGAAATGCTGGAAGACGCACTGACTGGCATAAGCTGATTTTGGCCAGCACCCTAAGCCCTTGCATCATGTGTACGGGCACGAGCTTGCTGTACAAAATCCCCAAAGTCATTATTGGCGAGAACCGCACATTTCAGGGAGCGGAGGAACTATTTGCTGCCAATGGAGTGCAATGTACAGTGTTCGATGATCCGGAATGCGTAGAGATGATGAAGGCGTTCATACGCAATCACCCCGATATCTGGAATGAAGATATTGGAATTTCCGCGGACGGGAAGTAACCATTTGATTAACAACCGCTGTCTCTCCATGTCCTATCGGCGAGTGATCTTGGATACAGAATGCTGTTTTTGGTGTGATTTGCAAAATTTTATACGTGTAGGCATTGGAATCGCAGTTTTTTCCGGATCTCTTTGTGGGTGCAGCTATCGTTCCAAATTGAAGCGAACATTATGCCTTGAGTTGATTGGAATGCCAATTTAAGTCCCAAATGAAGAATCCTTGACAACAGAGATTCGCATAGTAAACTTGGTTGCCTCAAAAAAATTCCCAGTGGTATATGTTGTCAGCTCGCAAGATTTGAGCCAGTTCTTGCAGTTCTTAGGTAGCCCTACCCAGCTTCGAAAGTTGACAAAGGAGACAGAAATTTTCTTCAACACGATGAAATGCAAGTCAATCTGCAGGAGGTGCAAGCTCACCGTTAAAACTCTCCTTATTTTTGTTTTCACTTTGAATATAGGACTGAGTGGTTGTGCCGGACGGAAAAATGCACAAGCACTCTCGGATGCGTTAATTGAAGGCACTAAGCTTCATCAATCTTTTGATGAAAAAATTTATTCTAATTATGTTTCTTCGCTGCGTAAGCAAATGGACCTCATTTCAAAAGAAAAGCGCGCCAAAGTTGAGGCCCTGCGACAAAAGTTTATTGCTGATGGATGTGAAAAATTTAACGATGTGTTTAGAGATAGCATTCAAAAGTTTGACCAGGACCTTACAGCTACCGAAAAAGTCACTTTTGATTCAGCCCAACAGAAGATCATCGATGCCATCGACAATCTAAAAAAATCTCCTTCCGATGCTAACCGCCAAGCTTTGGCCGGCGCAGTAACCAAGTTCCGCCTTTTGGTGGACCAGGATTCAACAAGTCGAAGCAAGGTAATAGGAGCAGTCATCCAGGAGAGAGCAAACAGCCTGCAGCTTTGGAATGAAAAGGTAAATAATGCCTTTGATGACGCACTCAAGGATTTCGGCGAAGCTGAAAATCAATCGTCTGCTGCTCTGCAACAATTGACTGATAGCATGGCGAAACTGGAAGATCAGTATAAGGCAGTTCTGGCAGGCCAGCAGCAGCTCAATGAATACTTGAAACAAAAATCGGCCGTCCGTCTGGCCCTTGAGGGAGCTCTAAGAGGGGTTGGCCTCAATGTCAGCCTGCCATCCATCGATAGTTTCGGAGAGGCAATGGTTGGACAATTGGAAAATCGGCTGAACAACGGTGTTGATCGATTTACTAAAAAACTTGAACAACCACAAAGGAGATAACGATGGCCGACCCAGCGAATCCTTTTGACGATTTGGCCCAAGCCGCGATACAGGAAAACCGTCAACGCAACTCGGCAATATTGGCAGACTTGTCGCAACAGTTGGGTGCTGCGATAGCTGGGCTTGCAGGCGACGATGAACTCAAGCAAGCTGCGAAGGATTTGCAGTCGCAGGTGGATGATTTGAGCCAAATGAGCGCAGATGCAACCAAGAGCAAAGCCAATATTGATGCTAGTGCTAGTGCTCTCAAGTCAGATTTGCAACAATTTGAGGCCCGGTTTGGAGGAGCGGGTGAGGCTGTAGGGAAGATGATCCGAACAAAACTAACGGGATTTTTCCCTGCTTTTCCTTAGTTGGTTTGTTTGTTCAACACTCGCTGCATACTAATCCAGACAACCGGGATAGCCGGCTATACAATGAAATGACGGGGCCTTAACAGCAAAGTTTGCATGATCTCATTTCTTCCTCTCACGTCCATATTGGTGAAGCGAGATTTCTATTTGGGCATTCGGGCATGAAATTGTGCCCCTGATATCTTCCGATTCCTCACACTCCGCTGTACTGCGCTCTCTTCAGGAAGCTTCCTTGTCCGGGTTTGCCGTGGAACTGATCTCCCTCAACCAGAACGCGGCCCCGTGAAAGGACAACGTCGGGCATACCTTTGACTGTGATGCCTTCAAACATCGAATAATCCACCCGCATGTGATGGGTCTTTGCGCTGATGGTGTGTTCGCGGTTGGGATCGAAGATGACCAGGTCGGCATCGCTACCAACCGCGATCGTTCCTTTTCGCGGATAGAGGCCGAAGATCCTGGCTGGGGTAGTGGAGACCAGTTCAACGAATCGGTTCACGCTGAAACGGCCTTTGCCCACTCCCCCGGAATAAATCAAACTCATGCGGTGCTCGATGCCGGGACCGCCATTGGGGATCTTGGTGAAGTCATCTTTGCCCATTTCTTTTTGCTCTTTGAAGCAGAAAGGGCAGTGGTCGGTTGAGACCACCTGTAGGTGATCTTGCTTAAGACCTGTCCATAGCTTTTCCTGGTGCCACTTTTCGCGCAGCGGAGGAGTAAAGACATACTTGGCGCTCTCAAAGCCCGGTTTGTCCATGTCGTCCAGCGAGAGATAAAGATATTGAGGGCAGGTTTCGGCATAAACAGGCAGTCCTCGGTCGCGGGCCTCGCGCACTTTTTCCAGCGCATCGTTGCAGCTCAGGTGGACGATATAGACGGGCGAGCCGGCCATTTCCGCCAGTGCGATGGCGCGGGCGGTAGCTTCAGCCTCGGCGGTTGTAGGACGCGTAAGCGCGTGGTACTTGGGAGCGGTCTTTCCCTCGGCCAGCGCCTGCTGGACGATCACGTCGATTGCGCCTCCATTTTCAGCGTGCATACAGATCATCCCGCCGATCTTGGAGGCCGTGCGCATGGCCTTAAAAATGGTTGCATCGTCCAACATGAATACGCCGGGATAGGCCATAAACAGTTTGAAGCTGGGCACGCCTTCGCGCACCATCTCCCCCATTTCGTCGAGGCGCGCGTTAGGCAGGTCGGTAATGATGCAGTGAAAGGCGTAATCGCTGGTGGCTTTGGAAGCTGCCTTTTGCATCCAGGCATCAAAGGCAGTGCGCAGGGTCTGGCCTTTGTATTGAATGGCAAAATCAATCAGCGTGGTGGTCCCGCCGAAAGCGGCGGCGCGGGTGCCGGTCTCAAAATCGTCGGCGCTGGTGGTGCCGCCGAAAGGCATATCCAGGTGGGTATGGACATCGATCCCACCCGGCATCACGTATTTGTTCTTTGCGTCGAGAATGCGCTTGGCATTGTCGTGCGCCAGTGCTTGTCCAATGGCTACGACCTTTCCCTCGGTAATAGCCACGTCAGCGGCGTAGGTATCGGTGGCCGTTACGACCGTCCCGTTTACGATTAGAGTGTCAAAGCCCATTGTCGCCTCCGAGAGCAAAGAAGAGTCTAAGCTTGAATTTTGAAGTGAAATTTTCTGAAACCGCTACAATCAACAGCAGTGAGCATTCTATGCTACACTCGCCGCACTCCCCACCCTCTCTTTTCAAGAGGGCGTAGTTTTCCGGTGCGCACCATGATGAATGCGCAACGAGGTATCCATGTTCAAGGAACCGGTTTCCGATCTTCCCCTCGATCAGCTAGAGAGGAATTTTGCCGACATCAACCCGCCTCTAACTCCAGGTCAGGCGCTTGAGGAAGGCTCACGATGTCTATTTTGCCATGATGCCCCCTGCATCAAGGCCTGCCCGACAGGGATCGATGTGCCGCAATTTATCCGCCAGATTCTTACCGGCAATCTCCGAGGCTCCGCCAAGACCATTCTTGAAGCCAATATTCTGGGACAAAGTTGCGCGCGCGTCTGCCCAACCTCGGTCTTGTGCGAAGGAGCTTGCGTGCTGAATGCAGAAGGGAAGAAGCCGGTGGAGATCGGCAAGCTCCAGCGCTATGCCGTGGACCCGATTGTCGCGGGGGGCGTCCAGCTTTTCAAAGCCGGAGCACCCAATGGATATCGTGTAGCCTTGATCGGCGCTGGTCCGGCCAGCCTCTCATGCGCCGCCGAATTGCGTAAGCATGGTTATGAAACTGTAGTCTTCGATGCCAATTCACAACCTGGAGGCCTGAATGCCTATGGGATCGCCGCCTACAAGATGCGCGCCCATGAGGTGGTAAGAGAAATCGAGATGATTCGCGCTCTGGGCGTTGAGATCAAAAGCGGAGTCGTGGTGGGGAACGACGTAAGTATTGCCCAACTTGAAAAGGACTACGACGCAGTTTTTATCGGCATTGGCCTGGGAGCAACCGAAGAGCTGCGCATACCCGGAGAAGATCTGGAAGGTTGCCGGGATGCACTTTCATTCATAGAAGAAACCAAGAGCAAGGACTTCAACGAAGTGACGATTGCAAAACGGGTGGCGGTGATCGGGGCCGGAAATACTGCTATCGATGTTGTTACGGCGGCCCGTCGCCTGGGTGCGGAAGAAGTAACCATGGTGTACCGTCGCGGTCCGGAAGAGATGACCGCTTTCGACTACGAATATGAATTGGCAAAGAAGGATTGCGTGACCTTTTTGTGGCATTCTGCGCCTCTGCGTATTCTGGGCGAACGACGAGTAGAAGCCCTGGAGTGCATACGCACGCGGCAGGGGCCGAAGGACCAGCGCGGCCGCAGCAGCTTTGTTCCGGTACCCGGCACAGAGTTCCGTCTGGACGTGGGAATGGTAATCAAGGCGCTGGGCCAGAAACGAAAGACCGAGGTCTTCCAGCAAATCGCCAATCTCGAATTGAAGAACGGCTGCGTTGTTGTTGACCAGACAATGCGCACCACCAATCCACATTATTTCGCGGGTGGAGACTGTATAAACGGAGGCGGCGAGGTCGTGGACGCTGTCGCGCATGGCAAGCGAGCTGCGCTCGGCATCCACCAGATGCTTCAGGCTTCCCGAGAAAGGAGCGCCCGTGCCTGATCTGAGCATTAACTTTTGTGGAGTGCGTTCCCCCAACCCTTTCTGGCTGGCTTCAGGGCCGCCCACGAACACTGCCTACCAGGTGATGCGGGCCTTCGAGGCTGGTTGGGGTGGGGCGGTGTGGAAGACTATCGGCGAACCTATCGTCAACACCGCCTCGCGCTATGGGTCTGTTGATCTTAAGAACGAGCGCATGATGGGCCTGAACAATATTGAACTCATCAGCGACCGCCCTATCGAAGATAACCTGCGTGAAATTACGGAAGTCAAGAAGCGTTTTCCCCAACACACGGTGGTGGCGTCGCTCATGGTCGAGTCGAAACGCGAGACCTGGCATGACATTGTGCGCCGCACCGAGGACTCGGGCGCAGACCTGCTGGAGCTGAATTTCGGATGTCCGCATGGCATGTCGGAGCGCGGCATGGGCGCGGCTGTTGGGCAGGTGCCTGAGTACGCAACCATGATCACAGCCTGGGTGAAAGAAGTAGCCCGTACCCCGGTCATCGTGAAGCTCACTCCCAATGTGACCGATGTTGTGCACATGGCCGCCGCTGCCAAAGCAGGTGGCGCCGATGCTGTATCGTTGGTGAATACCTTTAACAGCCTCGTGGGAGTGGACCTCGATACTTTTGCCCCACGTCCCAGTGTGGCAGGTTTGGGAAGTCATGGCGGCTATTGCGGACCGGCGGTAAAGCCAATCGCCCTGCACATGGTCTCTTCCATTGCCAGGCAACCCAAGTTGAACATCCCTATTTCCGGCATTGGCGGCATCTCCAACTGGCGCGATGCAGTGGAGTTCATGTTGCTGGGCTCGACTTCTGTGCAGGTCTGCACCGCTGTCATGCACTATGGCTTTCGCATCGTGCGTGACATGATCGATGGCCTCGAAACCTATCTGGAAGACAAGGGGTTCAACTCGGCAATGGATCTGGTGGGCAAGTCAGTCCCGCGCATCGAAGACTGGGGCAACCTCGATCTGAATTACAGAATTGTCGCCAGGATCGATGCCCAGAAATGTATTGGTTGCAATCTTTGTTACATCGCCTGCGAAGATGGCGCGCATCAGTGCATCCGGGTGGAAGAACGTCCTTATGGCGATCTGCGTCATGGAGTGACGCTTAAGCATGTGCCCCAGGTTCTGGAAGATGAATGTGTCGGCTGCAATCTATGCGCGCTGGTTTGTCCTGTTCCCGGGTGCATTACCATGGCCGAGGTCGATACCGGACGCCCGGCAATGAGTTGGAAACAATTGCAAGAGGCCCGCGGCCGTAGCCCACAATGCAGCATGGAGGAATTGCTGGCAGGAGGGAATGGATCGGGTGATCGGTAGATCGGGTGATCGGAAAGGAACATCAAAACCTTACCGCTGATGACGCTGATTTGATTGATAAACGATCAAAGTAAAAGTAAAAATGTGGCATAGACCGTTGCCAAAGGAAATCAGAGAAATCAGACGTGCCCTCAATGCGAGCCAAGTCACCTTTGCGAGACTTATTAATGTGAGCCCGAATACCGTAGAAAGCTGGGAGCAAGGGGTACGGCAGCCACGGCAGGCTGCGTTGAAGCTTCTTACTATTGCGCGGAAGCACCCCGGAGTGCTGCTGGAAGGATAGCTTACTAAGACAGCCGCTTTTCCCTCATCAATATCCAATACATCCCGAACGCTACTACAAATCCCACGAACCACGAGTAGTCATACAAGACTCTGACGGAAGGAATTACCAATCCCATCAGAGCGGTTCCTGAGCCGATGAACAATGCTGCGATTGCGCGCCAGTTGAAGCCGCCTGAATACTCGTACTGGCCGCCTCTCAAGTAGAGATCATTCACGATCAACTGCTTGCGACGAATTACAAAATAGTCGCAGATCATGATTCCGGCCACCGGGCCCAGCACAGCGGCGTATCCACCCAGCCATCCGAAGATAAATGTCCGGTGGTTGGCCAGGAGCTTCCAGGGCATCATGGCGATGCCGGCAAAGCAGGTGATAATCCCACCCATTTTGAAGGATATTTTGCGGGGCCAGAGGTTGGAAAAATCGTTGGCCGGTGAAACCACATTTGCGCCTATGTTGACGTTGAGCGTTGCCAGGAGAATCGCCAGCAACGAAATCACCACCGCAACCGGTGAATGGAAACGGCTGAGCAGTTGTACCGGATCCCAGATCGAAGTACCGTAGATCACGACTGTGGCCGAGGTCACAGCCACGCCGATGAAAGAGTAGAGCGTCATGGTCAGCGGCAGAGCCACGGCCTGTCCTATGGCTTGGCCGCGTTCGTTTTTAGCGAAGCGGGTGAAGTCGGGAATATTGAGTGAAACGGTTGACCAGAAGCCCACCGTCCCATTGAGCGCGGGAATCAAGAACTTCATGAAGTCCCCGGTACTGCGGAAATGCGAAGGCGATGACAACATGGAGCCAAAGCCGCCGGCGGCAAAGTAAGCCCAGCCCAGAAGCAGCAGTCCAACTCCAAGCAAGATGGGAGCGCTCAAGCCTTGCAGAAAGCGGATGTACTCGATTCCCTTGATGATGACCAGCAGGTTGATGAGCCAAAAGGCCAGAAAGCAAATCGCTGTCCCATGTGGATTCGTGCGCCATGCGGGCCAAATTGTGCCCAACAATGTATTGATGGCCTCGCCGCCAATCCAGCTTTGAATTCCAAACCAGCCACAAGCAACCAGGGCGCGCAGCACCGCGGCAACGTTGGCGCCCAGAACGCCAAAGGAGGCCCGTGCCAGCACGGGAAAAGGAATGCCATAGCGCGCGCCAGGATGCGAGTTCAACAGCATGGGCGCCAGCACGATGGTATTGCCCAGGAAAACGGTCATTACCGCCTGCTTCCAATCCATGCCACCCTGAATGAGGCTGGCCGCCAGCATGTAGGTGAGGATGTTTACCGACATCGAGATCCAGAGGGCAGCGTAGTTGTAGGTGGTCCATGTGCGCCGTTCACCGCTTACCGGGGCGAGGTCAGCGTTGTAGAGCGGGCTGGATTCGATTGCAGGCATGGCTTCTAGCTACTGGCTTCTGGTAAAACCTTGGGAGTTGCTATCTTATCTTTAATAAACTCTATTGCTGTTTGATTTAGTTTTTTGATCACCGATCTACCGATCACCCGATTAGCGACACGGCTTCAAATATCTTTGATTCGCCAGCAGCTAGTGGCTAGAAGCTGCTTTTCCTGCTTGTGCTACCAGCGGTTGATAGCTGTCTGGCCGCCGATCACGGAAGAACTGCCAGACATTGCGCACCTCGGCGATCATGTCGAGATCCAGGTCAGCGACCACAACTTCATCCTTGTCGCGGCTGGCCTGCGCGATGATCTTGCCCCTGGGATTACAGAAGTAGCTCTTGCCATAGAACTCGCCAATATTCCAAGGAGCTTCTTTGCCCACGCGATTGAGCGCGCCGACAAAATAGCCATTTGCGACTGCATGTGCGGGCTGCTCCAGTTCCCACAAATATTCTGAGAGACCGGCGACCGTTGCCGATGGATTGAAGACAATCTCGGCGCCATTCATGCCCAGAATGCGCGCGCCTTCGGGGAAGTGCCGGTCATAGCAGATGTAGACGCCGATCCGGGCGTATTTAGTATTGAAGGCCGGGTATCCAGTGTCGCCGGGCGTGAAATAGAACTTCTCCCAAAAACCGGGCGCCACCTGGGGGATGTGGTGTTTACGATATTTGCCGAGATATTTTCCATCAGCATCAATCACGGCAGCAGTGTTGTAGTAGAGCCCGGTCATCTCTTTTTCATACACCGGGACGACGATCACCATCCGGTACTTGGCCGCCAGCTTTTGCATCAGCTTGATGGTGGGGCCGTCGGGCACTGGTTCGGTCAGGTCATACCAGCGCGGGCTCTGCTCCGCGCAAAAATACGGACCATAAAAGATCTCTTGGAGGCAAAGTACCTGGACTTTTTTCTTGGCGGCCTGCTCGATCAGCTTCAAGTGTTTGTCGATCATGGCCTTCTTGATTTTTTCCAACGAATGCTCCGGGCCAAGGATGTTGCTGGCCTGGATGAGTCCGCCACGGACAATTCTGGACATCTGCACCTCGCATGATAAAAAAGCTGTGTCAATATACCGCAGAACGCGGTCAAGACGATGAATTTTTCATAGCGTGCAGAAGGCTACTTACCGTCCTCTAGGGACAAACACGAAGCGCTTGATCTCGATTCGGGCGCTGGCGTTTGCCCGCCGGTCATCGAGGCGAAAGCGAATTGTCATTGCGTTGAATTGGCGAATTGCCGGGGAAGAGGGAATGTCAAAAGTCAGCACCTCCTCCACGGGTTGACGATCGTCATCCGGTCCGCCCGGCGCTGTCGATTTCACCATCATTGTTCCAAGCGATTGAGAGGTCTTTCTTCCCAGTGTCGTGTTGGCAAGCACCAGTTCGAGGGAAGCTGTGCCGGGATAGCGATCAGCATTGCCGATTACAACCTGGATCTTGCTGCAACAATTCAGATTCACAAGCGCGCCAAAGTTTTGGTGCGCCTCCATCAATAATGGATATTGATCAGAAGAATGCAGGCCCATCTTTGCAGGGCTGCCACGAGTCTTGAATGAGCGTTCCGGAGGACGGGTGTCTGGTGGTTTGAAAAACCAATACACTCCAGCGAAGGGAATACTTAAAGGGTTGTTTTGGACAGCCCTAAACAAACCTGCGAACGGTTCGGCAGGTGGTACCACCAACATTACGGCGTGCGGATCAGTTTCCGGCCACACGATGACTCCGGAATAAGTGCCACCGCCCGGTCGGTTTCCTGGGTCTGGCGGCGGACCAGGTTTAGCTGCGGGCTTGGAGCCTTTCGCTGGAAAGAGCACATGGAGCAAAACACTTACGATTGACGCTCTCTTGCCATCAAGACCGAACAAGCCATCGATCCAAAGGAACGGCGCCAACCCGACCGCAGTAAATATCATCGCCAGGACCACAACCAGCAAAAGCCGACGGCGCGCCGGTCGGGAAGCTCTGGCCGACAATGTTTCAGGGTAGATTCCGGTTATGGGGAACGACCATGCCAGCACGGCTGCGCTGATGCCAACCAGCGTAGCCGCTGTGAGCCGATAACCTATCAGACCAGCTACTATCCCTGCTTGGGCGCAGATTGAGGCGCAAAATGGAGAGAGCAGTCTGCGAACAAATGCCTGTTGATAGATAGGGCTGAAAATTTCACTTACAACCAACCGTTCGGTCTTCGGTGACTCACTGATGGCCCCGGTGCTCTGGCAGAAACGGAATAGTCTGGTGAGGCTGGCGACCAGCACGGCGGTCATCCCTACCACCCACATGGATCTTTCGAGGAGAAACAGCAGGAGAGGCGGAAACCACACAGCTCCCGCCGAGGTGCGCCAAGCGATGGAGCGTATGTCGATTGCGACACGGAGAGGCAGAAGCGAGTAACCCACCCACACGACCATTACGCTTGCCAGCAACGCAATCAGAACGTACTTCGCCGCTGATATGAGCAGTCCATCCCAGGATAAAAGGTGCGGTGGCGGGACTGGACAGGTCAACCATGCGATGCCGGCGGCTGCGAGCAATCCCGCTACGGGTGGTGTCCAAGCTGATGGAGATGTCTTCACGCCGTGTTTCACCCTCTTACAGGCACAGCTTTATTCGGATGCGCGCGGATAAAGACACCACGGCCAGCCACCGGGTTCCAGGGCTGTCTCAACTTATGATTCCAGCTTCCAATAGGGCCTGCTCGGCTTCGATCACACCTTTGACTCGGGCAGTCCTCATACCGATTCTTTTTGCTGCCTCCACGTTCAGTGCGTTATCGTCGAGAAACAATACCTCGGCAGCTTTGCATCCCAGCGTAGCAATAACATGCTCAAACGCATCTTCGTCAGGCTTGATTTTTCCCACTAGATGAGAGGCGAAATGGCGTTCGAAGACATCGGCCAGCCCCATATCGTTCATCAAGCGGCGCCAATGCAGCACGTTAGTATTGCAAAGAGTGGCGCGAATGTAGGGTGGCGAGACCCGGTGCACCAATTCCAGCGCCCCCGGGAATAGACGCTTTGGCCAATGGGCGAACTCGTTGAGAAACTCCTCCTTATCAACCGGCAAGGCCAGTTCCTTGATGAGATGGTCTGCGAATTCATCAGGGCCGGATTGCCCCTTTTCAAATGACCTGACCGCCGGAGATGTAAGCCACGTTACCCATAGCTCCTCGGCGGTGATGCGGTTATCAAGCCAGGAAAGCATTGGAGGCACTCCGGATAGCTCGACTAGCACTCCTCCCAGATCAAAGAGGACCACTTGAGTCTGATTGGTTAAGGCTGTCATGAGCTTGGTGGTTTGCTGTTAGAGGCAGGAATCGCCGTCAGAGTCACCGACAAATCCAACAAAGTCAAACTAATTTCAGCAGCGGCATTTGATGGAGAAACATGGTGGAGAATTCGGGAATGCTGCAAAACGAGCCCGATGGCAGCCATCTTTACCGTTTGAGCGAATCGGGATTCAGGCCCTTTTCAATCATTGCGAGCCGTTCGCGATGATGTGCGACGGCCTTGGTGATAGCGAATGCGCCTCCCATAATGATGGCTACAATGGGTATAAGCAGCGACAAGGTGCCGGGGTTAAGCCATTCCATGAAGACCTTCTTCCTTCAGTAAGACTTGTAAACTTAAACGGATTTTACTAAAAAGAATGTGGAAGGTCGATACTGTTGTATTGACTCGCCTTATTTGCCCTGGCTGTAATGCCCCGATCCAGAGGCGATTCCTTCGGTCAAGTGTTCCAGAATGTGATATTGACCGTGAACTTCCCAGAACTTCCCGGTATATTTCAGCGCCAACGGGAACGCCGCGCTGGACACTATGCCGATGATGATAGATTCCAGTTTGGAGCCGTTTGATCCTGGCATTGATCCCATGGTCTTATCGAGCACCGACCGGCAAAGGGTAGCGCGATCTCCCGGCGGGTCGTCGCCATCCCATTTCCCAGCTGCGCAGGAAAGCGCGAGCTCGGTGGCCAGTCCGGCTTCCAGCTCTTTTCCTAGCTTTGCGTCTTTTGATTTCAAGCGCCAGCCTTTGGCGAACTCAATGGCAGACTTGGCCTCGGCATTCTGCTCGAGTCTTTTGACCCACTCGATACTGGCTGCAACGGCGGTATTGTACGCCAGTTGCTGATGGGCGAGGGCCGCCGCCGGGTCCTGTGGATGGGCAGGAACTGGTCCGGCATTGTGATACTGGGCCTGTGAGAGGAGTGGCTGGCCTGGAGTCTCGTACTCTTTGTAGATGAGCCGCGAATTGTCATGGTTCATGTGGGTATGAGTATTCAGGGCGCCCGCAACCGGGGGATAGATCCCGGTTCTTACCTGAAATGGCCATTTGTCAGGATCGTTGGAGCTGTCACGGAATTCGAACCATGTAGGGGCCCGATACCCGCCCGAGGGAAGCCGTATGAGTTTGACCGCCGTATTGTTGAAGTCTTTGTGGATCCAGTCGGAGTGGCTGTAAAAGTCCTGGATGGCATGAAGCGACGCTCCCAGAGTGATCAGGATCAGGACTTTTCGAGTGCGCTCATCAGCGCCCGATTGGCTGTTGTAGTATCCAAGAGTCCACTGCGTATTGGTCAACAAGCGGTTGAACAGGAAATCGAATTTGGAATTGCGGTCCAGCTCGCCGAAAAGATTGTCAAAATGGAGAAAAACAGCGGAATTGCGGACTTGCGCATTGCCCGCTACATACTGGTTGAGCGCATTCAGCCCATTGCCCTGGAGAGTATTCGAAGCCAGCTCAGATACCGGCCCGAAAAAATCCGGCGAAAAGTTGCCGAGCTGCATGATCTTTCGTGCATCGTCGCTAAATCCAAACTCGTCGCCCACTTTTCGTGTGGCTTCCGAATGCCAGAAACTGTCGAAGCCGGTTGCAGGCGATACCAGTAAGGCAAAGAGCATCAGCAAGATAGCGAGTCTTCGAAACATGGTTAGGTCTCAGTCGTAGTGTAACAAAAGCATCCTGCATGCCTGTCAGGAGGGTCACAAAAGTGGATTGCAGCGCAAATCCGAATGTGAGACCAGGAGAAAGACCCCAGACAAATAGTTTTTCATTCGCATCAGGGCAGCCATTTTTCCAGCGCTTCTTGGATACCCGCTGTTGGCTTGTCCCATTCAAAAATCTTCGGATCCAACCCACTCCAGTCGGCCCTTATATACTTGAACGACTTCTCCATCAGGAAAAGCACAGGTTTTCCCATTGCCTTCATCCAGCCCCATTCCATCGCGACATTCGGGTTCAGCTCGGGAAGATATTGTCCCTCAATGATGGCAATGCCTCGTGCACAGCCGAACAAGAATAGCTCGACGTTGTCCCAGATCCAGTCCTGAAGGTCTTGCTCATATGCGATTCGGGGCTTGTAGTGGTGTTCGCGGACCTCATTCACGACTGCGTCGATCACGCTCTGGAGTTTCTTGGCCGGTTCATCTTGAGCATCCTTCGGAGGGAACTTGGTCATGATGAAGACCGATTCGTCGTACGAGCCGCCTTCGTGGAGCTTGGCGAGTTTTTGGCCATGCCGCAAGTAGTGTCGCTCCGGCTCGCGATCGTACAACTGCAGGCTACGTTCGATCTCCAGCCGGTGCGCCTTAATATTCTCATCGATCGCACGTACCACCTTTTCATACTTGCTTTCGTCGCGGAAAGCCTGCCTAGGCACGCGCTCTTTTTTGGCGATTTCCCCTTGAATAAGAGAAAAATAAACGTCGAGCTCGTTGATCGTGTCTTGTAGGGTTGGCATATTCTCTCTTATGCAGAGCGCCACGTTTCAGCTTGCGTCGCGGACGGTGATTGCAGGGCTAAGATTATCTCGTCCAGCCATGGTTCTTCGACGTCCCGATTCCGCCGGGCTTCGCGGATCAGATTAAGATTGTTGGCGGTGGTCTCGGTCTCCCAAACCTCTCGAGTGTTAGCCAGAGCCTGGGAGAGCCGTTGTTCTACCTCCTTCTTGTCCGACGACAGCACAGCTAATTCCAACAATGTGGCGTAGTCCCAGTAATCAGGCTTGGAGGATTTAAGGCGCTGACCCACGGCAAATCGAACAACCGGCAGCAACTCGTCCTTTTTCTTTTGGGCAATTTCGGTCCCTTCAATATCGAGCAGTGTGACCGCGTTGATGCCTGGATAGGCGTCCCGCCAATCTGCTTCGAATCCCCGCGTGTAGCAGTCGATAGCGCGCTGCAGATAGCCCTGCGCCAATTTATGGTTTCTGGAATTCTTTGCTTGGACCCACAAATCCTTATACACGCGGCCGACGATTCCAAGGGTCTCAGAGCTTGGCCCTTGGTCCTCAAGAACTTGCTCAAGTACCGATACTGCTTCCTGCCATCGCCCGGCGCGGTTCAAAGCCAGTCCATACTGCTCCCGCATCATCGTTGACCGCTGCAAGCTCACGGGCATGCGGCCATAAAGGTCGATCATCCTGTCCCAGGCCCGCACGGCACGGTAGCTGAGGAACAGATCGACGATCACGCCAACCTCAATTCCATCCAGGGGCCCGAGTTTGTCTTCAATTTCGATCATCTCGTTCACGTTGCCGCGAGCGCGGGCGTTAGCCAGCGATTTCTTGCGTTCATTCGAGTACCGCATACGGTCGCGGAAAACGTCAGTCTTCAGGCGGGCAATATCGGGAGCGGTGTAGTCGGTCAGCAACTGGTACAACGGACTGTCCGGCGCTGCATCCTCACTGGCAACTTTTCGCAGTTCTTCCAGCCGCCTGGTCAGTGTGCTACTTAGCAAATTGGCTTCGCGGGCAGTGAATGCATTATTGGCTGCCAGTTCGTAAGAAAGCGAGCGTAAGAAATTGACATCGAAAGGTAGCTTCTGGTTCTTCGCAAAAATTGCCAGCGTGGTTGCCGGTCGCGCGGCATGCCGAACCCCCAACTCGTAGAAGACATTTGGGTTTCCTGTGGTCAAGTCTGCCACCGCGAAATCACATAGCAAAAGCCGTTCAAACATCGGCTTGTGGATAATACCGCCGGTGCGCTCCTCATCGGCGCGCACCGGTTCCATGCCGGCAGCTTCGATTGCCGGTTTGATGGCTTTCTCATAGATCAAATCGAAATCAATGTCAGGACCGCCGGCCGGGTCTTTCTTGCGACCGAATGGCATCAGAACGAAACAGAGCGGGCTATCCTTTGTCACTCTCATGGCCATACAAATAACCTCCGCTGAAACCAGCAAAATCCCTTAGGCAGGTCTACCATCATATATCTTAGCGTATGCTGCATACTGCTATGGCTGACCTAATTGGTGAAAGTTGTGCATGTTTGACTAAGACGCTAATAAGATGCCTGCGCTAACTCAAACTCCTAATTCCTGCGAACAGGAAGTTGATGCGGAATGACAGCGACGTTGCTGTGGTGCCCCTCGGAGCATCGGCGAAGTCCTCGGGGGTCAAAAGCGGGGTGACGCAGACCGGCGCAGGAGCAAGTTGCGTTTTGTTCTTCAGCCAGCGGCCGCAAGCGTCCAGCTCTGCTCCAATCTCGGCAGCGTGCTCCACGTGGCTCTTGTCGATCCAGTTCCACTGTTGATGAATAAGCTGCCAGCAGGCCCGCAATGTCTCCAGGTCCGCGACCGGTTCGAAATAGATGTTCCCTTCGTTCTCGATCATGGGCGCATTTTCCGGTACCAGATCGCACAGGCGGATCTCCTTCTCGGCGAATGTGAGGGTGAATCCACCCTCTTTGGCAAAGTAATCTCGATGGCGGAAATGCAGGATTTCGCCGGCCTTATGCTCCTCGCCGTCGTAGTCGTTAAATGTCTTGCCGATCCGGACTGTCAATCCCGGAAACATGTCCCAGAGACTCAAGTGAGGTAGAGACCGCGGCTCAGTCGGAGAGGGCGCATGTGGATCTGCTTTCGCAACTACAGCGCCAGATTGCTCGCGATTGCCTTCCTGCCGCCATTCAGCCTCAGTTATGGTGCTGGCTTCGGCCGCCTGCTTCGCGGTGAGACCTTGCTCGGTGACGGCGCACGGCTCCCCCTTCTCGACTGACTCGGCCGCCTGCACCAGCCGGTTTCGACGCTCCAGGTCAGTGCAACGTGTGGCGGCTTCCCGCAAGAGAGCTCCTGCCTGCTGGCGGCATGGCGCCTCTGACAATCCGATAAACATGTCGTAGGTGACAAGCTGGCTCTCCACTACCTCATCGGGAAGCTCATGCAGGTGATCGGCCACCAGATGCAGCGAGGCCACAACGGTGTTGAGTTCCTTTGGGTTGAATGTCCCCATGGAAGAAGTTTACTTCGAATCCTCTCTTGTACTCCTATGTCCGAAAGTTTTTCAAGATTTTCAGCCGTACGAAATCTGCGAACATCCGCGTAGATCCGCGGTAAGGTTTTGGTTCCGGCTTGCCGCGCTGCGTTTTATGTTCTTCTCGAACCGGCGATAATGTTCTCAAGTCGATGGAAAGGGTATAAACTCCTTAGTCTCGGTGTTGTTGGAGGAGGGCTGAGATGGAAAATGTAATTAACGTCGTCATCGACCTCTCACATCACAATGGAGATGTAGATCTTGCAGCCGCAAAGGCTGATGGGATCGTGGGAGTAGTCCACAAGGCCACGCAAGGAACCACATTTGTCGATCCCAAATACGGAACCAACAAGAAGAAGGCAGCAGACGCTGGTTTACTTTGGGGAGCTTACCATTTCGGCACCGGGGCCACCGACGGTGTCTCCCAAGCGAAACGCTTTTTGGAAATTGTCCAGCCCAATCCTCAAACCCTGGTTGTGCTTGACTTGGAAGAAAATAAGGGATCTTCTATGACTCTGGCAGAAGCGCGGCAATTTGTGACTCATATACAAAGTTCCATCCAACGCTGGCCGGGGCTTTATGGCGGAAGCTATCTCAAGGCGCTGCTTGCCGGTGGCAGCGATCCAGTGCTCGCAAATTGCTGGCTTTGGTGGGCCCAATATGGCCCAGGCCCAGTCATACCACCCAATTGGAAGACCTGGACTATGTGGCAGTACACAGACGGACAGCACGGCATGGAGCCTCACCAGGTGAAAGGCGTGGGGCCGTGCGATCGAGATAAGTTTCAGGGTGACACCAACGCCCTGCGAGGCTTGTGGGGACACGGGGTCGGTGCGGCTGGTTCCGATCATTAGATTTATCTCAGACATCACCTAAGACATCTGCTTCCTCCGGCGGCAAGCTGTGGAAATGGTACGTCTGGCGGAATTTTTCTTATTCTTCCTGAATTAAAACTTTCAGGTTTTCTGCGTATTCCTTGACTTTCCTCTACGTTTTCAAAAGTTTTTGGATTTTGGCTATGCCCATGCCTCCCAAATTTTTCTAAATTCACAATTTATTCAAAGGGAAAAAACGCTAATGGTCGTTTTTTATATCCGCAGAAACCAAGAATGCCAACTGGAGAGTTCCATATTGGAACTGTTCAAGGCGGAATCTGAATAACTAATTGCATTTGCGATTTTGCGAGATTAGACTGATGCGCCACCAAACAAAATGGAAACATCAGCAACGGTAGTCGAGGATCGCAAGCAGTCATAGGGTCTCTACAGGTTCATGCTTGAGTCGGACTTCTGTCTCCAAGGTCTGTCTTGAGTGATCTCTCATATCAAAAACTCCGCTGGCGAGAAACTCCCGGCAGGAGCAAGCGAGGTGTGGATTATGGTGCTGTCACAACGAAGTGCAGTAGTTGGCAGAGTTGTGCAATTCGTGGCGGTCTGCCTTCTTATAGTTACGGCTGCTGTGAGCGCTTTAGGACAAGCAACGCCTGCGTCTGAGCCACCGGCGTGCAAGCGAACCATAAGTGCGCGGGTTGCCGCCCTGGAAACCCCAATCTATGTCAATCGCCTGGGCGCTTTTATGGCGGACGGAATGATTTATGCGCTGCTCCGTGATGTGGTGCCGAGCACCAATCCCACCGGCCCGAGCTGTGATAAGGTCCAGTGCCAGCCCGGTCATGTGATGTTGCGTGCCGAAAAACGCCCGCGCCCCATCGTGCTGCGGGCCAACCAGGGCGATTGCCTGAGTATTGCGCTGACCAACCTGGTAAGCAACATTGCCCCTCCCACGCCGCTGCCGCCGGGTTCGTCCGAGACTTATACCCGCAACGTGGGTATCCACGTGACCGGAATGGAACTCGTGAATAACATCACGGACGATTCATCGTGGGTGGGTCAGAATGCTAACAGTCTGACTGCGCCGGGTGGCACGAACACTTACACCTATTTCGCCAAAGCTCAGGGAAATTTTCTGTTGTACAGCTTCGATGACGGAGACCCGGGACAGTGGGCATCAGGATTGTTCGGGGCTGTGAACGTGCAGCCCGAGGGTGCTGAGTGGTATCGGAGTCAGGTCACGCACGATCAGTTGCATCTGGCCACTTATAACAAGAACAATCTGCCGCCCAACATGACCCTCCAGCCCGATATCGATCCCAAAACGAAAAAGCAGTTGTTCGAAGTGGAAAATGGCGTTCGGACACCGCTCTATATCCTCACCACGCGGCAGCTCTCTGACCGGCATACAGTCACTCAGGCCGTGGTAATACTTACAAACGACGATTATATCAATACCACCGATGGACATCCGGTAGTCAACTACGACGCTGTTGACAAGAACGGCGTTCCCATCTTGAACATGTTGATGGCGTTACCGACGCCAGGCGGGCCACAGGCTGAGATCGTCCATAGCGATCTGACTGCGATCATCACCGGGCCCTATGCCGACCGGTTTCCATACAGCACCAACGGACCGGAGTTCCACAACAACCCGGCCTTGCCCGACCGGCGGCAGCCCTATCGCGAATTCAACGTCTTTTACCACGTGAATGGTGAAACGACCCAGGCATTTCCCCAAATGTATGCCTCGTCGTCGCCGCTCAGCAACATGCTCGGACATGGTAAAGATTCCTTTGGCATCAACTATGGCATGGGAGGGATCGGTTCGGAAATCCTGGCCAACCGGTTGAACCGTGGCTCTGAGGGAAGCTGTGTAGAGTGCAAGTTTGAGGAGTTCTTCCTGACATCGTGGGTGGTGGGAGATCCGGCCATGATCGTGCCGCCTCGGAGCACCGCTGCTCCTGCTCCCGAAGTGGTGCAAGGCGACCTTAGTGCTCTCAAAGCGCTCGACCAGACCAGCCCGCACTTTCCGGAAATACCTGGCATTCATCCACCTGCACAAAAGCGCATCACTGTGGCTACGGCGCCATCGCCTTTGGAAGCGCTCATTCCTCCGCCTTCGCCAATCAAGGCCCTGTATCCGGATGATCCATCCAATGTCTACCACAGTTACCTTCGGGACCACGTGACGTTCCGCATCTTCAATACCAGCACGAGCCAGCAGCACGTGCATCACCAGCATGCCCATCAATGGTTGCACACCGCCAACGATGACAGCAGCACCTATCTGGACAGCCAGTTGATCGTTCCCGGCTCCGCTTACACGCTGGAGATGGTCTATAACGGCAGCGGCAACCGCAACGGCACCATTGGTGATTCGATCTTCCACTGTCATTTCTATCCGCACTTCGCAGCCGGCATGTGGGCGTTGTGGCGTGTCCACGATGTTTTTGAGGATGGCACGTTGCTCGACGCCAATGGCGTGCCGATAACGGGAAAACCCAATCGCGCCCTTCCCGATGCCGAAATCGCTTCCGGCAGTCCGATTCCGGCGGTTGTGCCTCTGCCCACATTGGGCATGGCTCCTATTCCGGCCGAGGTGCAGCTCGTGGATAATGGCCGCCGCGCAGTTGTCATACCGGAAAAGGAATCGACTCCAGCCAGCCCCATTTTCAGGAATCCGGGGTACCCATTCTTTGTGCCTGCTGTCGCCGGACACCGCCCTCCGCATCCGCCCATGGATTTTGCCTGGAAAGAGGATGAAAAGGGCAATCCTGTTGCGGGTCCCGATGGCAACAAGGTCTTTCTTGATGGTGGTCTTCCCCGGCACGTGATCTTGAGTGGCAAGGAGCTGCGTGAATTTCATACCCGCTGGGACTTTACCAAGGATTTTTCCGCCCACGTAAACGGCCAACTGGTGACTGGACAGCTTTTCGCAGCCCAATTGCCGGAAGAAGGAACGGCGGTAGAGCGAGCTGCCATGACCTCGCAGTCTCACCGGACAATCACTTCCTTTTCACCCGATGGACTTCCCGGAAACTTTACACTGAACGGCCTGCCGCCCATCAACGGCGCGCCATTTGCCCGCCCCGAAGTCGATGATGCTGGCAATGACGTAAACAACACCCGGCGATATAAGGCGGCGGTCGTGGAGCGCGATGTGGTGTTGAACAAGAGCGGCTGGCATTATCCGCAGCAGCGATTTCTTACCCTGTGGAACGATGTAGACAGCACCATGAATGGGAAGCGTCCTCCGGAGCCGCTGTTCTTCCGCGCCAACACTGGAGAGACAGTCGAGTTCTGGCACACCAATCTGGTTCCTGCTTACTATCAATTGGACGACTTCCAGGTGCGTACCCCTACCGATATCATCGGTGAGCACATTCATCTGGTAAAGTTTGACGTTCTCGCCTCCGATGGCGCCGCCAATGGCTTCAACTACGAAGATGGCACATTCAGCCCCGATGAGGTGCGAGACCGCATCAACGCCATCGACGCTACTCCAGCCGGCTCCACCCAGCAAGGCATGTATAAATACAATCCGTCATGCTGGTTGGTGAAAAGCGGCAAAGGAGTTCTAGGATGTCTTCAATCAAGCGGAGTGCCGCAGGTCCATCTGACGGCCAAGTCTGTGGAAGAGTCTGGATACCCGTTCAAATACGGTGGCGAACAGTGGCGCGGCGCCCAAACCACCATCCAGCGCTGGGACACCGATCCGCTGCTGAACAACGATGGCCGTGATCGCACCCTGCGTACTGTCTTTACCCACGATCACTTCGGCCCTTCCACCCACCAGAATGTCGGCCTCTATGCCGGCCTCGTGATCGAGCCTGACAATTCGAAGTGGTTTGATGCTCAAACAGGGCAGCGAATGTTCACTCGTCCCGATGGCGGACCCACGAGCTGGCAGGCAGTGATTCAGACTGAGAATCCTGAGGAGAGCTATCGCGAGTTCATGCTCGAATATCAAGATAGCCAACTCGGCTACACTGCCTCCAGCCGGCCCAGCAAAGAGTTGCCGCACGACCAGTTGTTCTCCACCACGGCAGATTACACCTCGCAACTCCAGTCCTCCTGCTTTCCCGACGTGACTTGCTCGGCCGGTCTGCGGCAGGCCTTCGCGCAGAATGGAGTTGCGCTGTCCCCTAGGGCAACGATCAATTCCAGCTCGTCTGGTCCGTGGATCATCAACAATCCTGTTAGCACGGTTGCAGAGGCCAATCTTTACCAGGTGGTCGATGGCACGAGCAACGGCTCCACGATTCAAAATGTCTCTGGAACAGCGCCCCTCTTCCAAACGGATAAGGACTACACCTCGCAACTCGGGCCCTCATGCTTCGTCAATGCAACCTGTTCCAAGGGCCTGCGCGATTTCTTCTCCTCGAATGGAATTAAGCTATCGAATAAGGCGACGATTACGGCGACGTCGTTCGTCACCTACAACCAGTCCCACATCTGGACGATCTCCGATCATTTCGGTACAGGCGCATCTGCCAACGTTGCAACCGACCAGTATCAACTTATCAGTACCCAGAACCCCGTATCTCCGAATTCTGGTTCAGGGACATGGCAGAATGTCGCTGTAATCACCATGGATCCGGGCTGGGCCGATCCCAGCAACGCACTAAACCAGAAGGGCGGCGCGGCAAACTATGGAGCGTTGGCCCCCTTCGCCGATGTGATCGACGGCGGCAATCTCCCGGGTACTTACTCCCTCAATTACCGCAGTGAGCCGGTGCCCACCCGCGTCTGGAACCCCAGCAACACGCAATTAGGCTGTTCGACGCAGAGTGGCGCCAGCAGTCCTCCATGCCAGCCTCCGGGAAACATGGGCGACCTGTCCTTTGCCTTCACCTCGATCCAGCGCGCCGATCCAACGCTGAACATTCAGCCGGACGTCTGGTGTCCATCCTCCAAAGAAGGATGTCCTATCAACCCAAGTAAGCCGACCGGAGGGTTCTTCTTCCCGAGCTGTCCTCTGATGCCGACGACCGGTTCCTCGGCAACCGGAGACACATGCAATATCTGGGCCGGGCAATGTAGTGGTAACGGTACGTGCGTGCAACCCACGGACCCCTATACACCCATGCTGCGTGCTTTCCAGGGCGACCGGGTACAGGTGCGGATGCTGGTGGGAGCACACGCGAATACGCATCCATTCCTGATTCGGGGGTTGAAGTGGCTCTTCGAGCCATCGGCCGCCAACTCGGGATACCACAGCGTGCAGGATACCGGCCTCTCCGAGCACTTCGAGATGCTCTTCCGTCTGCCGTTCAATGCGCAGAACTCCCAGCAGACAAGTGCCGCCGACTATCTTTATCAGCCCAGCTCCGGCGACACCGGTAACAACAACGGAATCTGGGGTTTGCTCCGGGCCTATGGTCCCTCATCCAACCCTGTGGGGCTTATGCCGTTGCCGCCAGCCTCACGACCGGTCTCCCAAACTGCGCCGTCCGCATGTCCAACCAGTGCGCCGGTCCAGTCGTTCACTGTGGATGCCATCAGCGCTTCCAGCCTTCCCGGAAAACAGTTGACCTATAACTCCCGTGCCGGAATCACCGACCCCAATGCTTTGATCTATGTGCTGGAGCAAAACCTGTCGCTGATTCAGAACGGGACGTTGCCGGTTGAACCGCTGATCTTGCGGGCCCATGCCGGCGACTGCATCAGCATCACGTTGCAAAACAAATTCACCTCGACCGACAGTGTCTTTACCACAGCGCAAGCAGCGAGTGCGCCGCTTGGCAACGTTTCGCTCTACACTTCTACCAGTGTTGGATTGTCGCCCCAATTGGTGGCGGAAGACGTATCGAAAACCGGTGTTTTCAATGTTGGATTCAACGGCACCCAAACCCTCACTCTGGGTAGTTCAAGCGCCACGCCGGTCCAATGGTATGCGGGAAATCTCGGTGTGCGGAACGGACAGACAGTCGGCGTGCCAGTGGAGTTTGGCTCCATCGATCTGCTGCCTTCCGATCCGATGGCCCAGCATATCTATGGTCTTGTCGGCGCGCTGATTATTGAACCCAAAGGCTCAACGGTGGTTGTGGATGGCGATACCCAGACCGCGGCCACGGTCACCCGTACCATTACCGAAGCGAATGGGACTCAAAGGACCGAGTCCTTCCGCGAGTTTGCGGTGGTGATGCAGGACGATCTTACGATCACGAGCGGGGGTAATTCCATTGCTGCCATTGATTACCGCACCGAACCATTGACTGCACGCTTTGGCAATCAGGCCGTGCTCAATAACGTCGCAATAACCTCCAGCCAGCTCGCCCAACTGGGACAATGTGCGAATGGTTGTGCTATGGCGACGCTTCCTTTCCTGGATACGCCCCTCACCAATGCGGGTTATAACATGACAGGCTATTCCCTGACTTGCACTAACACGAACTGTAGTCCTAACAATGCGTGGACCATTAGCGGCGGACCGACTGGATTCACTTTTGTTGTAACGCCGAATTCGGGGAATACGAGCCTGAACGTGGCACTGCAATACACCGCAAATCAGAGCGACATTTCTCAAGCCTATTCCAACTCGCTGGTTGGGGGCGATCCGCAGACTCCGGTGTTTTATGCTCCAGTGGGGACGCCTGTCCGCTTCCGCATGATGCATCCTGGGGGTGATGGCGATATCGTGGCGGCTGTGCACGGGCATGCCTGGCAGGAGGAACCGTATGTCAATAACTCCACCGAGATCGGGTTTAACCGGCTTTCGAATTGGTTTGGCATCCAGCAATTTGGCTCCAATGACCATATTGATATGCTGATCGGCAAGGCGGGCGGCGCCTTCGAAGTGCCGGGCGACTACATGTATCACGCCTTGATTGCCGATGTTAACGGCGAGTGGGGCTTGCTGCGCGCCACACCAGACGCTGTAATCGTCAACACCGCTTCCCAGAGTGGCTCCACGTTGAGCATCTCGGGGACGGTTACCAAGGCCGCGCACACCGGGCAAATGGCAACATCTGTGACAATCTCGGTGGTCACAGCTTCGGGAGCAACGACCGTGGCAACCGCGCCGGTCAATGCCTCGAACGGAAGCTGGAGTTGGAGCGGTACGGTCACTGGAGGCGTTCCCAGTGGCGCCGGGGTCCGCGCCGCCTCCAACTTGGGTGGCCAAAGCACAGTGTCGCTGCCTTATCCGGCAACCCAATAGTATTATGAGAGACATCGAGTGCGGTTTTCGCACTCGATGTCTCCGTAAGTACTGGGTACGGAACTCTTACTAGATCATGGCCAAAGCTCCGCTCCTGCCAGGGAATCGTCCGCGAATGCTGCGGAAAAAGTGGTCGATCGCGCTCTACAGCGGGCCCACTCCACTGGATCTAAGTCCCGTACACGGCGTGCCCCGCCCGATTCTTACCGGAGATGACGTCACCGATGTCCCCGGCCACTTTGTCGCCGACCCTTTCCTATGCTTTGCCAGGGGCAAATGGCACCTGTTTTTCGAGGTAATGAATTACCAGACAGTACAGGGAGTGATCGGGCTGGCGACCAGTCCTGACGCTCACAAGTGGAGCTATGAGCAGGTTGTGCTGATAGAGCCTTTCCATCTCTCCTACCCTCATGTATTTGAGCACGCGGGAGACTACTACATGACGCCAGAGACGCTGGGCGCCAACGCCGTGCGCCTCTATCGGGGTGATCCATTTCCATTTCACTGGACTCTGGTGGCAACTTTGGTTGACCGGCCGCTGGCTGATCCTTCCGTGCTGCATTTTGGTGGAAGATGGTGGCTGTTCGCCGGCGACGGCAATAACATATTGCGCTTGTACTCTGCCGAAGAACTGACAGGCACGTGGCGCGAGCATCCAAAGAGCCCTATCGTCGTTGATGATCCGCACCGCGCCCGTCCTGGCGGGCGTGTTGTCGCTTGGGATGGCCGGTTATTCCGCATGGCCCAGGATTGCGAGCCGGATTACGGCCTGCGCGTCACTGCCACTCGCATCGCCGAGTTGTCACCAGAGGGTTACGCAGAGGATCCAGCCGGCGTTGAGGTGGTTGGACCCGGAAAAGAAAGCTGGAACAAATTCGGAATGCATCACGTAGATGCGCACATGCTGCCCGACGGAACTTGGCTGGCTTGCGTAGATGGATGCTATCCATTGTGGTCACAGCCGCTTTCTTAATGGCGGTTTAGGAAAGGTGTAACTGGTCTTGGTGGAAAAACGGCCCTTCAGGTGAAGGGCCGTTCTTCCACCGCCGAGCCCACAGCAGCTTCATACTCCTTAGCGTAATCGGCGGCCATACGGCGATAGTGATAGTCGCGTAGCGCTTTGGTCCGACAGGCCAGCGGTGAGATATCACCAACACGTTCGATAGCATGGTCCCACTCGTCACGGGTCTCGCAGGTAAAGCCGGTTTCTGCAGACACCATCTCCGGGCATGCGCCATTCTTGCTGGCAATCACCGGGGTCCCTGACATCAAGGCCTCAATGATCACCAACGCAGCCGCTTCATTGAGTTTGGTAGGGAATAGCAGCGCGCGTGCTCCTGCAAAGAGCTCGGCTTTTTGCAGGCCGCGAACATCACCAACGAAGCGGGCGCCGTGCTGTCCACAAATCTGGGCGAATCGGACCATGTTCTTGAGAGTGGAATCCGAACCTGCCACAATCAGCGGAAAACCCAACTCAGACGATAACCGAAGCGCCCATAGCAGGCCTTTATCGATCGCCGCTCCCAGGTTGGAAATGAAAAGGAAATAGTCCTCTTTGCTCTCTGAGTAGATATATCCCTCCGGGTCAATGCCGTTCATCACGTAGCGGGTGCTGTTGTAACAACCGGCCAGGGTGCGGGAAACGAAGATCCAGTTTTCAGGGACAGGACGAGCGCTTGCGCCAGGGTCGGCATGGCAAGTGACCACCCACGGTTTCGCCGCGCTCCTGGCCCTGGCAATGCACTCGGCCTCATTGATCCAATTGCTGTTGTAGTAGTGAAGGATATCGACATCATCGACAACTTTCGAAACGAGTTGGATGCCCCTGGGCAATGGGCAATCTGAGCCCTTGGGGAGAAGGTAGAGCACCTCGTGGCCAAGCTCGGCCAGTCCCTTGGCGAGCCAGTCATGAATGAATGCAGAGCCGCCAAGGCTGCGAGAAGTAGGCTGCAGCCCAGTGCCAACTTGTCCTCCAGCGGGATAGCGGTGGTTGGCAGACAGTAAGATGCGCATACTCGGTCGTGTCGCTAGCTGGCTGCCTCCGTACGCGCACGATTTCGAATTTCTTCAGTGTGCCGTACGAATTCAGCCTGCGCGGCGATGGCTTCCTCAATGGAGCATTCGGGAGGACGCTCCGCCAACTCAAAACAGCCACCGATATTCCGCCCTCGAGCAAGAACGACAGCATGGTGAGGCATCGACTGCCGGATGCCGGCCCCCAGATAGCGCACCGCGAATCCAATGCGATCGGTATTCGAGCGGTTCGGCTCCGAGCCGTGCACGATGTCCACATGATGCAATGACATTTCCCCAGCGCGGAGCACGACATCTGCTGCCAGATTTTCATCTACCTCGACCGCGATCTCCAGCCCGCTGGTGAGTAGATTGTGCTCGGACAAGGCCGTCTCACCGTGGCGCAACTGGCCGGACTTGTGAGAGCCGGGCACCACGCGCATACATCCATTTTCTCTGGTGCTGTTGCTAAGCGCGATCCAGGCTGAGACCAGGCGAGGCGTTTCCAAACCCCAGTAATATCCGTCCTGGTGCCAGGAGACATAGGCGCCGTCGTAGGCGCGCTTGTGGAACAGCGAAGTAGAATGGACCAGGATGTCGTCTCCCAGAATGTCCTCCACCGCATCAAGCACGGCTGGGTGCGTAGCCAGGTCGAAGGCCCACGTATGATGAAGATGGAGTTGCCGGAAGCTCTTTGGGCTGGGTTGCGGACCAAGATGGAACTCAAGCGCTTCCAGCGAGCCTCGGAATTGGCCGACCTCCGAAGGAGTGAGTACCGAGATAGGGAAGAGGATTCCCCGCTTCTCGTAGCTGTCAAGCTGCTCCACAGATAGAGTCGTATTCATCCCACTCTCCGGTAGCCGGTATTTGGCGGTAACCTCAAGCGACCGCTCCACGCGTCACCACGCCTGTATCGATTGAGATTCGAATCAGGTGGCGGCGGCTGGTGGGCTCAATTGGCTTTCGCGCATGCATGACCCGATTGTTATTGACAAACAGAGTTTCACCGGGCTTTAGCTTGATCTCAATGGCGCAAGTTTCTTCCTTCTGTTGGAGCCAGATGCGGAACCGCTCGAGCATGTCCCGCTGTTTGCCTTCGTAAGTGTCTCGCATGAGCCACGGGGCATAGAACAACAGCCAAGAGTTGCCGACCCTGGTAAGGAGAGGGGTAGGGCTGATCGACTCTGCACCGGTTTGGGGATCACGGTTCAAGTGGCAAATGTCAATTTCGCTAAGACATTCCAACTCCTCCAGAGAGAACGCTTGCGCTACGTCTCCGACATCCAGAAGCCGGCTGGCGCCATCGGCTGAATCCTGTTCGACGCAATACCACCCCAGGATGTTCCAGTCCCGGCTGTCGGTGTGAAATACTAATCCATCATGCTGATAGATCGAGGGCCGCTGGGGACGGAAGCTGCGCGTCTTTTGCTGAGAAACCTCCCGTACCGGATCGACGATTACATCCGACCGATGCACAACTTTTCCAAGTCGCGCCGCTATGGTTTCAAACCATTCCATTGGCTTGGCTCCTTGCAGATACATCCATCCGTCTGCAGCCAGGGTTTGTGTGATCTGCTCCGCGGTGCGTGAAAGTGCTTCCTCATCTATGAAAACTGCTGGGCTGGCCGGTGAAGTGTACATGGGAGCATTATTTTCAGAACTGTCCATTTCATTCTCCTTACCAGTCCATCGACCCTTAACGTTCACAGCTACAGTTTGCAGAAAACAGAGCTCAAAAATGTGCTACTTGGAGACGAGGGTCGTAGATCTGGAGCAATCGGGGATTCATGCTAGTCCGCCGCCATCGCTGTGTCAAAAGTTTTCGTTGCGTTTATGCAAGTTCTTATGGGCTGCTTCCCAATTCAGGAATGCCGCCAATGCAGTTTCATAAACGAAGTCCGTGGCCAAAGCCCTTCGTTTCCTGGAGGTTTTTATTACAGCGTGTTTCAAAACTGCCGTTCAGGATTCTTTTGGTGGAAGAGCAGGCCTTTAGGCCTGTGTTACTGGCCTAAAACGACCAGGGCTTTTAGCCCTGGTGACGAAACGCATATTTTTGAAACATGCTCTACAACTCGCTACGGACCCGGTCCTATCTACCGGACCGCCAAAGATTCCACAATCGGAGTAGCGCCCGGAACTCCAAGCAACCGGTCATAGAAGCTGGCCAGGCGAGCGACATGTTGGTGGTGTCCGAATTCCTGTACGACATCACTGCGCGCCTGTCGCGCCAGCCGGGAGCGCAAGCCAGGATCGGACAGCAAAACCAGCAGGGCCTGGTGAATCTGGCCGGGATCCTCATAATCGACGACCCACGCATTCTCCCCATGCCGAAGCAACTCGTGCGCGATCCCGGCCTTGGTGAAGATCGACGGAATGCCGGCCGCCATCGCTTCCACATAGACTTGACCAAATCCTTCCACCCATCCGGCCACAGGAACGTGCACGAAGACATTGAAGAGACGATACAGAGCGAAGTTATCGAGCTCATAGGGGACTTCCACGTGGCTGCCGGGCGGTAACTGCGAAATTCCTGCCCGCACATCCGCAAACTCGCCACGCGCATTGGCCAGCACCAGTTGCGCTTTAGGGTAGGCAGGAAGCAGACGCCGGAAGGCCTCCACAATATGCTGCACACCCTTGGTTGGGATAAAACGGGCGCTGGCCCCAATGACTGGTCCTTCGAGACGGATTCCATACTTTTGCGCCACGCTCCGTATCCGTTCCTCAGGCACGTTGCAGAAGGCATTCAGATCAAAGCCGTGGTGGATGAGTTCGATGCGATCGGGAGAAACGCCTTCCTCGATGAGCCGTCGCCGCACGTCGGCGCACGGGGCGATGATGGCGGTAGAGGACCTGTTATTGATCTGGTCGTACAGCAACTGACGGCGTAGGCGGCCCGAATACGAATGGGGCGAGCTGTGATGGCGAGTGTGGATACGTATTTTGACGCCTGCAAAACGGCTACCCGTGAGTCCAGACAGGCAGGCATTCATGAAATGCGTATGCACCAGGTCGTAATGCTGTCTCCTGCAAAACTGAAAGATCTTACACATGGCTCCTGGCAGATGCAGACGGCTAGTGAAACGGATGTGATGGTATGGCACACCCGTTTCCCTGAGTTCGCCTGCGATCAAAGACTCATCGGGGTGCAGAAATAGAAAAGTAAAGTTAAAGCGCCGGCCATGGAGGCTGCGGCAGATCTCCCCAAAAAACTTCCAGGGTTCAGTGCCCGCAACAATGTATAAGAGTTCAGGTTTGGCTGTGCCTCTGTCCAATTTCTCCTCACCCTGCCGCCATGCCATGATTCGCCTTGCTTCCTTTGTGCTTCCTGCTTTCCTTCGTGTCCTTCGTCTTTAACTTCGTGTTCCTTCGCGGTTAAGGGGGTTGGTTTCCTCTGCTTCCTCTGTTCCTCCGTGTTTCAAGGTTTTTGTTTTGGTCACGGACTCTGTGGTGAACTGAGGTTTGGTGGTTAGCCTGGGTTTCTCCTTAGCGTCCTTAGCGCCCTCTCTGTGGTGAATAGCTGTGCAATCTCACCAGCGGTATGAGATTATAGCGCCCTGCAATGAATACCTGGATCTCACATAGCACAAATCTTGAAGCCGTAAAATACATGGGCGCTCCATTGCCTCTGCGATGGTTTCTTCTTATGGCGTCGTTCTTGGCGATGTCTGTGGCAATGTTCGGCCAGACCTCTGCAAACCCTGGCGCCAATGGACCGTATATAAAAAAGGCGGTGGATCGGGGCATCGCCGTTGAAGCGTCCATCGAGCCTGTCGATCCTGCGGCCCGAGGACGGGCCTTTCGGGAAGGTGATTCTGCTACGTTCCGCTTCCGCTTTGCCGACGCAACTACCAATCAGCCGCTGCAGGGCGCCTATCCTATCGCCTGGATGGCGTTGAACCCGGACGGTCGTACTCCGAAATGTACGGAACTGGTGCAGGGTCTCCTGAACAGTAACTTCTTGAGCCGCCCTGAGCTTGAGCTCAATTCCTACTACGTGCTGGCCATGAACGATGATGCGACGATCAGCGTTGTCGATCCTTTGTTCGGTTATGGCAACAGCAAGCTGCTTACGCTGCTTCGCCTCGATAGTCCAGCGGAAGACTGGGCCCTGTCGTCAGACGGTGACCGGCTTTTTGTTTCCACGCCTGATACCTCGGCAATCGTTGTCATCGACACTCGCGCTTGGAAGATCATCGGGCGCGTAGAACTCCCAGGACATCCGGGCAGAATCGGACTCCAGCCCGATGGTTCCAACGTATGGGTGGCGTTCGATGGGCCATTGGCGGGAGCAACAGAATCAGGTGTGGTTGCCATTTCCACCACCACGCTCAAGACTGCTGCCCGTATTACTACCGGCAAGGGCGCTCATGCTATGGCGTTTAGCAGCGACAGCCGCTACCTGGCAGTAACCAATGCGGGAGATGGTACGGTCTCGCTTATCGCTCTGCAGTCGCTTTCCCGGCTCAAGCAATTCCATTCTGGCGGGCAGCCTGTCTCAATCGTCTTTTCATTGTTGAGCCAGATGTTTTATGTGAGTAATCAGGGTGAGGGCACAATCCTGGTATTCGAGCCGAAGGAGGAGAGAGAGATCGCCCGCATCCAGGCCGAACCGGGACTCGGACAAATCAAGGCTGCGCCCCGGGGACGGCTGGTGTTTGTGGTGAATCCCGAGCGCAGCCTGGTACACATCATTGATTCCGCCAGTAATCAGATGGTGCAGACTGCGCCGGTGGAGAAGGGCCCGGACCAGATCGTGTTTTCTGACAAGCTGGCGTATATACGTCACCGCGACAGTGAGACTGTGCTTATGGTCCCGCTCGAGATCTCCGGTGGAAAAGGAAAGCTGGTTTCACTGGTTGATTTTCCCGGTGGACAACACCCGTTCGGCAAGGTGTCCCGGCCCAGCCCTGCCGATGGTTTCGCCCAGGCGCCGGGTGAAAACGCTATGCTGGTTGCCAACGCCGCTGACAAGGCGATCTACTACTATCAGGAAGGCATGGCCGCGCCCATGGGTTCGTTCTCTAATTTTGGGCGTGAACCCAGGGCCATTCTGGTGGTGGATCGCAGCTTACGCCAGCGCGCTCCCGGAGTTTACGAAACGACCGCCCAACTGCCCCACCCAGGATCGTATTCGCTGGCCCTGCTGGTGGACAGCCCAAGAGTTGTGCAGTGCTTTCCAGTCTTGGTTGAATCCAACCCGGATCTGGAAAACCACGCTGGCGTTAAGGTTGAATTCGCAAAGCAGGAAGTCCCAGCGCTGGTGGGGCATTCGGTGCACGTGCATTTCCTGATCGCAGATGGGTCGAACGATGCCCCCAGGCCCAACCTGCAGGATGTGAGAGTACTTGCCATCCTGGAGCCGGGAACATGGCACGACCGCCTGTCCGTCACTCAGGAAGGCAATGGCGTTTATGGGATCGACTTTACACCACCTGCTACAGGCTCGTATGTTTTTGCCGTAGAAAGCCCATCCGTGGGTCTCTCATTCAACCGTTCTCCAAAAATGCGCATGACAGTGGTGGCCGACAACGCCTCGCACTGACGCTTTGTCCACTCAGTCCACCACGTCCACTCAGTCAACACTTCGCTACGGGAAAAGAATTGAAAAAGAATAGCTTTCTCTCTGCTGAAGGCTTTTGGAGCGGAGCGCTTTAAAGAAAAAGGTCTACACTATCTCTGGAACCGCTGAGCATTCTGCCTTTGTCGGTTCCCAACAACGTGGCATAATACGCGCCTTGCAAAGGAAAGCCGCTTCAGCCTTCGTTTTCAAGGACGATCCACAAAACTTTATGAACTCTATTGGGCCATTAATCCGCCATGTCGTCGTTCTGTTGATGATGTTTCACTTGCTGGCGCCCGGCAGCGGAGTGCAGGCACAGTCCAGCGATGAAACTGCACCCAAACCAGCAATGGACATCTTCAACCTGAACTCCCTCCCTGACTTGGCTTTAGTGAACCAACTCGGTGAGAAGGTGCATTTCGTCAGCGATCTCGTCAAGGACCACGTGGTTGCCATCAACACCATCTTTACGACCTGCACCACGATCTGTCTGCCCTTAGGCGCCAACTTCGCTAAGCTTTCCAACTTGTTGAAAGATGGTGACGGCCGTGATGTGCTCTTGATCTCCATCAGTGTTGATCCAGCCACCGACACGCCGGAACGGCTCCGCAAATGGTCTGCCCAGTTTGGCCCCTCGCGCAATTGGACCCTGCTAACCGGCCCAAGGGCGGATGTAGATCGCCTGCTGAAGGCGCTCTCCATGTTTAATCCCGACATCAACAGCCACAGCCCCGTGGTCATTCTGGGCAATGGTGTGACCGGTGAATGGTCGCGTGGAGATGGGCTGACTCATCCGGAACGACTGGCGACTAGTCTGGCCGGGATTGCTGCATCTTCCGTGCGCACCGTTCATGCCCGGAACTATTTCGGAGACACCCTCGTTGTGGACCAGGACGGCAGGGAACTGCGCTTCTACAGCGATCTGCTCATGGGCAAGGTGGTGGTCATCAATTCCTTTTTTACAACGTGCGAGCAAAGCTGCCCTCGCATGGAAGGTACCCTGGCGGAACTCCAGAAACGTCTGGGAAGCCGTCTGGGGGCCGACGTGCGCATGATATCGATCAGTGTCGATCCCGAGCAGGAGCCTCCAGCCAAGCTCAAGGCCTATGCAAACCGCTTTGGAGCAAAGCCGGGATGGGTCTTTCTTACGGGCACGAAAGCAAATATCAGCGCTGTTCTTCATAAGTTGGGCCAAGATGTAGACGACAAGCAAGACCACCTCAGTATTTTCCTTATCGGTAACGAACGGACCGGGCTTTGGAAGAAAGCCTTCGGCTTGAGCGTCCCCGATGACATCATGCGTGTGCTGGAGTCGGTGCTGGATGATCAAGGCTGATACCCGCTTAGCGCGCGTTTTTGCAATCTTGGTCATTGGGTCGTTGGTTGTCCTTCTGCCCGCGCTTGTGGCTGCCCAAGACCTGACGCTTGAGGAGGAGCGCGGCCGTGAGATTTACCTTCACGGTGTCAGCCCGTCCGGCGGGACCATCACTGCGCAGTTCGGCAAAGACGGGCCGCAGCTACCCGCCAGCAGTGTTCCGTGCGCCAACTGCCATGGTCGCGATGGACGGGGAAGGAGCGAAGGTGGTGTTGTGCCCTCCGACCTCCGTTGGTTTCAACTCACGCGCGAAACACCGGCTGGAAACGGGACCTTCCGCTCCCGGCCCGCCTACACCGACCGCTGGCTGACGCGGGCCTTCACCATGGGGCTGGATTCCGGCGGAACTTCATTGAACCCGGTCATGCCTCGTTATCGTTTTCTGGACTCCGATGCGCATGACCTCATTGCTTATCTAAAGACGTTGGGAGTCAAGCCGGAACCGGGCGTCTCCAATTCCTCTGTGCGGGTGGGCGTGGTCCTGCCACCCAAAGGTTTCGCCTCTCCGGAGTTGGCCCGTGCTGTTCGCGAGATATTGACTGCATACTTCGAAGATGCAGGGGAAAGGGAGCAGATTTTCGGACGGAAGGTTGAACTGGAGACACTGGAGTTGCCGAATGGTCCCGCGCAGAAGGGCAAGGCTGTCCAGGATTTCGTGAAAGCTCGCGGCATCTTCGCCCTGGTGGCTGGCTTTGTAGCGGGGTCCGAGCAGGAAGTCGTTTCCACCCTAGGTGACCTGGGCGTCCCGCTGGTGATGGGCATTACGCCTTCCCCGCTGACTGCAACCGATCGCTATGCATTTTTTTTCGATGGCGGGATTTCGTCGCAGGCCGAGGCGCTCGCGAACTACGCAATCTCAGCCCATAGCGGTGACCCACCGAAAATTCTGGTCCTATATTCGCAGGGTGGAGTTGAGCAACAGGCAGCCGAAGCTGCTTGCGAGCAGTTTCGTGCTAAGGGATGGACCACGGTAGAACGAATCGCCATGACCGGGGACTCCGACCTTGCAAAGCTGCGCGGGTCGCATCCCGAGATCGTGATGCTCCTTTCTCGCAATGTTTCGTTCAGAGAACTTGCTGCCTGGCCGAAAACGGTGTTTCTGGTTCCCGGACTCCTGCTGGCTCCCGATATAGTTGCATCGCCGCTGCCGGCCGGCAGTCGCATCTTCGCGGCTTTCCCGATCTTGCCATCCGATTTTGGCGAACAGGCGTTGGCCGAATACCAGGCTCTGGCGAAGAAGTACCACGTGCACTCTGGCGACTTGCAGGCCCAACTGGCGGCACTCTCAGGGGCCAAGGTTTTTCTCGAGGCCGTGCGACGATCAGGCCGCGACCTGAGCCGTGAGAAGCTGGTTGAAATGGAGGAGGGACTACAAGCGTTCCAGACCGGATGGACTCCTCCGTTTACCTTCGCTCCCAATCAGCACATTGGAATACCCATTCCCCGTGTGGTCGAGGTCGATCCCAGAAATCACAAGTTTGTTCCCGTGCAGTAGTGTCAGAAGCAAAAATCATTCTGTCATGCTGAGCAAGCCCGAACGACGTAGGAGTGAGGGCGCGCCGAAGCACCCCCGAGATGCGTCCTCCAGAATAATGGTACGAGGCATTTCACGAAGATCTCTCTGGGGCGTCTTCGTTGAAAACAAATCCAATTACGGAAGCGAATGTCGAGGTTAATTGCGGTGAGAAATTGCACCGCCGAGGGCAGAACGCACAGAGGGAAAAAACCAAACCAGGTTTTACCTTTGGGGAAGCGCCTAAGAGCTACGGTTTATAGAACGATGGATCATGCTGCTGGCCCAACAGAGACTTGCCGATGGTGGCCAGAATCTGGTCGTCGTTGTCGTGCCGTACATAGAATGAAAGATCGCGATAGGCGCGCTCCAGCAGGCTGTCGCCATTCAAGCTGCGCGCGCCGCAGGCCCGGATGCAATGTCGTACCGTGTCCTCGGCCAGATGCTCGATGGCGTGCCGGGCGCGGCTGCCCGCGAGTTGCGCCTCGGCGTGCTGTCCGCCGTCCCACATGTTGGCAACATGGCGCAGCCAGAGGTGTCCGGACTCCACGTTGATGGCCGCCTGGCCAATGTGATGGTGCAGATAAGGATCGTTGACCTTGTTTTGACTGGTCACATAATCAACCGCAAATTCGTAGGCTCCCTCGGCAGCTCCCAAAAAACTGGCCGCATAATGAGGAATGAAGCAGGTCTGCCAGCTTTCCTTAAGATACTGTCCTGGATATCCAATCGAATTTGCATCGGGTATAAACGTGTGGTGGAAACGGATCAGATGACTGGCAGTGCCCCGCATCCCTATGGGGTCCCACCATGATCTGTCGATCTCAATCGATGGGTCCTGAAGATCACATGCCAGCAATAGGACAGAATCGGGGGAGCCGCTTGCATGTCTTGCTCCTCCCGGTCCTTCCGTGCTGACCAGCAAGATGGCCCATTGCGCCCCGCCGGAACTGGTGGCAAATACCTTGGAGCCATGAACAAGGTAACCGCCTTCCACTTTCTCGGTGGTGGTCCCGAATTGTGAACTCTGGGAGCGTGCGCGGGCTTGTGGTTCGCCGCTCCAGGCGACCCATGTCTGGCCCTTTTGTACAACCCCATCGAACCACCGGGCTTTTTGTTCTTCCGTGCCGATTCCGTCCAGGAGAACCAGAGAATTAATATGTCCTTCCCAGCAGCGCGCCAATGAGAGATCGACTTTGGCGAACTCCTTAGTGATCATCCACAGAGTATAAACATCTCCGCGATAAGGACCCAGGCCCAGCCCGCCATATTCCTTGGGCACTGCTAAAGCATGTAACCCAGAATGAAACAGGTTGTCGAAATTCTCAAAAGGAAAACTTGCAGAGCGGTCGTAGGCGGCCGCCCGCGATGCAAATTTCTTGCGGGCAAGTTCCCGCGCCTGCAGAATAAGTTCCCGCTGGGGTTTGCCGAATTCGAGTGCTAAGTCGATGATGGCCTGTCCTCCTGGTAAAAATGGTCGCGCAAGAAATATTGAGAGCGCCCGCTGCCATCCCGAAACCGGTTGTAGCTGTCCACCACCAGTAGGCGTTTGTTCAAGTAGGCAGCCAGCATGGTTTCCAGAAATCCAAAATCATAGAACGCGCGGAAGCCGATTGCATTTTTGGCACTCACGCTTTCGGTGAAGGCCGTTGCCGGAACTGTTCCCCAATCGCACAGCTCAGGCGAGTAGGCGCCAAAGGCGTGGACCTGCAACCCATCATTCTGGAGGGCCAGAATAATGCGGGCTGTCCCGCGGCTCTTCTTGTCGAAATTGATCCACGTCCCCAAAAGCGGGAAAAGATCGATCGCACACCGGTTTTGCGACGCGTCCTCATACTGGTCCATAACCCGCGAATAACTTTGAATGGTCATCGGCTCAATTGTGATAGAACTCGCGGGTGAAATAATCGCAACGCCCGCTGGAGTCTTTGAAGGTATTGAAGCTATCCAGCACCAGGATGCCGCCTTTCATGTAGACGGCCAAGGTGGTTTCCATGAAACCAAAGTCGTAACGAGCAGTGAAGGCCATGGCTTCCCGCGAAGTCACATTCGCAGCATAGGGTACGGCAGCGATTTTTCCCCAATCGCATAACTCCGGAACACATGTGCCGAATGCATGGATCAGCAACGCGCCATTCTCTTCTGAAAGCACCAGCTTCCGGATGCCTCGCGTTGCTTTGTCGGTGCTCCACCACGTTCCCAGCAGTTGCGACAAATCTAGTTTTGCTTCCCCATGGAGTTGGGTCCCATTCGTCGGTTGGTCATCTGCGCGGGTGAATTTAAGGAGCTGCATGAATGTTAATCTCCTGCTGTAGCGACCTCCATAGTACTCGAAGTTCTTGCTTTGCCATTCCGATTATTTGATTTTTCGCCAACCGGCATCTCCGGCATCTCTCTTCCTACCATCATCTTGAACTGGCGGCGCACCTGGCTCATAAGAACATCATGGCCATCAATTACTGTGTGCCCTTGGGCGACGGCATCGGTCACCAGGGGAGTGGGTTTTAACCCGTATGCCAGGTCAACCACCACCGCGTCGTCGTTCAAAGCGTGAATCTCAAAGGGAAGCTTGCTCTCATCCCGTCCTATGGGGGTCGCATTCACCAGCAGGGAAAAACCCTGGGCACTGAATTTCGAAAGGGGGACAAAGGGAAGACCCAGGAGCTTGACCGCCTTGTCCGCGCGCTCTTTTCCGCGATTGACTATGGTCACGTCCGCCCCTGCCTGTTGCAAGGCCGCAGCGACAGCGCGTCCGGCTCCGCCGCACCCTATCACAGCAGCTTTCTTGGGAAATACAGCAATACCGCGTTCGCGAGTGGTGGTCAGCACGCTCTCCGGGTCGGTGGTATCGGCCTGCCAGGCGCTGCCGGTGCGGACAAAAATATTCGTGGAACCTGTATGCTGGACCATCGGGCTGCTGGTTGTGGCTACACGCAGAGCGGCTTCCTTATACGGAGAGACGATGGTCAGACCGTGGAGGGGAATCCCCAGGCTTTCCAACTGCTGGCTTTCCACCATATCGCGCCAAAATCGTTCAAAGCACTCAACCTGGAATGGGACAAACAGGGCGGGTACGCCGAGTTTTCTGTAGGCAGCGTTGTGAAGCCGGGGAGAAGAGGACTGGAAAACGGGGTTGCCAACGATTCCATACAACTTGAATAACGGACGGATTTTTGGAAACGCATAGTCGGTGATGAGCTGATCGACATTCGGCTCTGCCGTCGAAGTCAATTTGTCGACAGAAGCATAGACCAATGGCGCTCCGAATTTGGGCGCGACCAATCGGCTCCAGAATCCCGGTGCTCCTTCGCAAAATGCCACTACATCGGATCGCCGAAGCGACTTCAAAAGCGAAAGCGGAAGCAGTCCACTGTCTGCTCCAGCCCGCAGCGCCAATTTGTAAAAACGGGCGGGATGCCTGGAAATCTGCGCAAACCTTTCCAGCAGTTCACCAACGCTGGAGGCGTCCCCATACCATGAGATCATCCGTTTTTCGACTGGCACAGCCGGCAGCAGGGCCGATGAACAATCGTCTGCTTCCAGCTCTACAAAATCATAGGCGGCAGAGGCGGCCATGAGCCGCGCGTCACGCTCTGCAATGGGTCCCGTGTACGCCCCCCCACTCTGCCGCTTCCTTAAGCTATACAGCAGCTTTTTGGAGAAAGAGTTGCGCAACCAGTCCGGGTCGATTTCTCCCGCAAGGTCTGCTCGAATTTCGAGGCAATCGACCTTCCGCGACAATTTTTGTAATTCTTCAGCGCCACAGGACACGCAGGAAGCAAGACTGCCAACAAGTGTGATTTCGTCTCGTTTCATATATCGCGGAAATCTGCCGTTTTATTAAGACATGTTAAGACTGCATAAATAAGCAGCCGTTTCAAAGGGGACGAGGGTACGAACCTGTTCTTACGGGAGAATAAACGCGAGAAGACTAATCTTCCCTTCTACGACTTTCAAGAGTTTTTTTGCTCTTTGGGTTCTAAAGTGCCCATCATTCCCGAAATGGGACGAATGGCCAAGGAATTGCTCCGGAAGGCCGCTCAAGCTCGGAGGGCCGCACCGGCTAAAATGCGTCCCTTCGCGGCTAAGGATTTTGATTCTTTTGTTACGAACCTGTGCTGGCCGTCTTTCTTCTCTGGGTTGCCAGGGCCTCAGTGAACCAGAGAAACTCATCAAAAAAGACCTTGGCGCGTTGGTGGAAATCTGGGTCTGTAGGATTTCCTTCAGCGTTAAAAGCCTCCTGTACCTTGGAGACAAGCAGGCTGGCTGGAACCGGCACTCCCCCCAGATGAAGAATCACTTGGCGCAACGAGTTCAGGCAAAGAATACCTCCGGTGATCGCCGCCGAGACAGTGATAATCCCAAACGGCTTCCGCTTATATTCGGGTTTCAGGTAATCGAGCGCGTTTTTGAGCACGCCGGGATAACCGCCGCTATACTCCGGGGTAACGATAAGGATCGACTCTGCCCGGTTGACCTTGGCGCTGAACTCCAGAACGGTGGGGCCGGCATCATCTCGAAATCTGAGCCGTTCTTCCATCATGGGAAGGTTTAATTCCTTGAGATCCAGCAGTTCAGTCTGGATTGTGCCTAGCTCCTTCAGGCAACGGACAGCATATCGGGCAACCTTGATGCTTTCCCGGTTTCTTCGAATACTTCCCAGGATTACAGGGACATAAAACATGTGCGCACGCTCCCGGCAGGAATCGCGATAACTTTAACCCAGATGGGCGAATCGTGAATCATAGAGCATTCTCGATAGGACTGGCTGTCAAATTCTTTTCAGGGAGAGACATTATTGATTGTGTGTTCATTCTCGGGTTGATTGATGGTAAATGTTGTTGGGTTTTCTCCGTCTTCCCTCCCCGACTTCCTCTGCTTCCTCCGCTGCCTCCGTGTTTCAAAGGTTTTGGTTTATCAGCGTTCATCCGCGCAAATCAGCGGTAAGAGTTGGGTTTTCTTTTGGAGAATAAAGACAATATTTTTCTCTTGCGCAAACCAGCCCTCGAGAGTTATAAAATTATCACCTGTTATATCAAGCCTTGGCTTGACCGGGAGAATCTTGTGGGCTTAAGGTTTTCCCAGATCCACTGCTGGCGCCAGTAATAAGTGCGGAGACTGCAAGGGGACGATTTCTAAACAGATCTGGCTACGATCTTTTTTTGAAACGTTTTTCAAACTTCACTCACTACACTTAGTGAGGCTGGATCCTAAAAGTCACGAATGTTGGCCGGAAAGTTCAATATCGTATTGCGCCAAGATTCTGTATTTACTCTTGATTGTATTTGCTTTTTGATCAATCTCGCCCTGCGGAATCAAGCTTTGGCAGGTTGAGTTGTGAATGCGTTTTGAATCAGCCTCTCCACTCTGAGAGGTTGTCTGTAGTCCCGGGCCCCAAACTTAGTTTTTCTTACGTCATCACGTTAGTACCATGGAGGCGTCGTGTCCCTTCGCAAATTGCTATCTTTCTTTGTATTTGTTTTGGTCGGCGCCATCGGCGTTTTTGCCCAGACCTCGCCCAATCTGGAAGCCGGCTTCAAGCCATACGGATCATACGAGGGCGATTTCGGCGCTGTGAACCTGGCGAGCGGCGGGATGGACCATCACCTGGGCATGCCCATGGCCTATCCTCAGCGCGGCGGCATAGGCTCAATCCAGCCCTTTGTAGTCATCAATTCCAAGAACTGGGCGGTGCAGTTCTTTCCTGTGGATACCAGCGGCTATTACCGCTGGATGCCGGGCGGCGCTCGCAATTCCTTTTCGGCAGCGTTTACCAACTCCTTCAGCCTGGAAGTGGACCGCGCCCGCATGCTTGATGTTACGGTCACTGGCGCCACCGAAAGCGATTCCAATTATTTCCTCAAGCTGCCCGATGGAGGCACTCACTCGCTGGCCTTTGTGGGCAGCAGCACCACCCTGCTCGAAACTGTGGATGCCAGCGGCTACCGCGTGGAACTGCAAGGGGCCGACACCTACGGAGTCTCTACCTCTGCCGCAGTCATCGACCGGCAGGGCAACCGCTACCAGTTAGCGACTTTTGCTGGACCGGTTTCCTCCACTCATACCTGCGACAACTCCGGGACCTGCGAGACCATCTGGAACTACGCCGACCAAGCCTTGCCCACCAGCGTTACCGATACCGACGGGAATGTCTTGAGCTTCTCGGCTGCGAACGGCGTGATTACCGATACCCTGGGCAAGACCCTTCCCTGGACGGCCAGCAGTTCCACCAGCGACTTCAGCGATTGCGTTACCCCCTCGGCGATCACCAGCGCGGCTTTGTATAGCTATTCCGGCCCCAATGGGACCACCAACCAGCTCAAGTTCTGCTACGCCAATTTCCAGTTGGGCACCAATTTTTCTGCGTCCAATATCAACCAGTATCAGAACCCTCCGGGAGCGCCTGCCCCAGGGCCGATTCCCTTGCTGGCCAGCATCGTCCTGCCCGACCACACCAAGTGGACGTTCAACTACGACAGCTACGGCAATGTGACCGCTCTGGGACTGCCTGTGGGCGGATCGATCACCTACACCTGGACGGAGGTGGCCTTCCCCAGTTGCGGCAGCTATACCCCGGTGAGCCGGGCAGTGGCTTCGCGCACTGAGAACGACAATCTCGGACACTCTTCCACCTGGAGCTACACCTGGGGAACGGTGCAAGCAGATGGGACGTTCAGTAATGCAGTGACCGATCCGCTGGGAAACGATACCGTCCATGTTTTCTACGGTGCGTGTGGACCGCATGAGATCAGCACCCTGGAATACCAGGGGAAATGGAATACCGGGCAGCTCCTCAAACGGGTCGATACTCACTATCAGACCCAGATTATAGGCACCAATGATGGGGGTTCGACTACTAACACCCTGCCCGACCGCATTCAGACAACCATCTATCCCAGCGGCAAGGTGAGCCTGGTGACCAGAAGCTATGATCCGGGGCCGGGCAACGGCCTTCCGCCCTTGGGCGACGTTACGGTCGAGAAAGTTTACGACTGGGGCGCAGGCGCAGCCGGAGCGCTGCTGCGCGAAATCGACACTACTTATCTCTGGCAGAGCGATGGCCGCTACCTCACCGCTAATCTGCTCGGGCTGCCGGCATCCGTAGTGACCAAAGACAGCAATGGCAACCGGATGGCGGAGACTGACTCCATTTATGACGAGTCACAATATCTGACGGCTTCCAATATCAGCACCCAGCATGGAGCAGCGCCCAACCCCGCACCGGTGTGCGGCAACCTGACTACCATCAGCCACTGGCTGAACACCAATAACAGCTTTATCAGCAGCCATACCAACTGGTATGACACCGGCGAGATCTTCAAGACCATCGACCCGCTGGGCCATACCACGACCCACAGTTACGACTCGGCCTATGCCGGAGCTTATGCGACCAAGACATGCAATGCGCTGAGCCAGTGCTTCAGCGGGACCTACGATTTCAATACCGGTCTATTGACCAGCTTTACCGACGCCAATGCCAGCGTTCAGGCCAGCGGCACAACGCCCGGCGATCCTGCGCACACCAGCAACTACAGCTACGACTTCATGGAGCGGCTGACCTCTGGGACCCTTCCCGCGGATGGTTCCGGCAATCGTCCCCAAACCACGTTCAACTACCCCAACCCAACCACGGTGGAGCGGCTGAGAAAGATCACCACCACCTTGACTGATGATACTTTCACCTACGTTGATGGTTTGGGGCGGACGATTCGGACGCGGCATGTGATTCCTGGAAGCAACATCTACGTGGATACCACGTACGATGGCCTGGATCGCGTGGCCACAGTCACCAATCCCTATCTCACCACCAGCGATTCAACCTATGGCACCACCCAGGACCAGTACGATGCGCTGGGGCGGGTGATCCAGGTAACCCGGCAGGACGGCAGCATCGCCCACATCGATTACACGCAGCCCAACTGCCCGGTAAGCACCGATGAAGCAGGCAAGGCGCGCAAAAGTTGCAGCGATGCTTTAGGCCGGTTGGTCACCGTCTGGGAAGATCCGGCGGGCCTGAACTATGAGACCGACTATCAATATGATGCCCTGGGTAACCTGCTGCGGGTCGACCAGAAAGGAGGAGCGTCCTCCGACAGCACTCAGTGGCGCACGCGACTTTTCACCTACGATTCGCTCTCCCGGCTGCTGACCGCCAACAATCCTGAATCAGGGCTGATGACCTACCAGTACGACAACGACGGCCAGATGGTCGCCAAGATTGATGCGCGAGGAATCACCGCCTCTTATAGCTATGACGCCTTGCACCGCCTGACCCGGGAGTCGTTTTCCGATGGCAGCTATCGTGGCGCTTACAGCTACGATGAGACTACCTCGGCCTTTGGCAACCCGGTCAGCAACGGCATTGGGCGGCTGACCAGCTCGTGGCAGCCTTATGGTGGCCAGGGGTTCAGCTACGATGCCTTGGGGCGGACAGTGCAGGTGCGGCGGGCCATCGACAGCCCGGCGCGCTACACCAAGGATTTCTTCTATGCCTACAACCTGGATGGTTCTCTGGCCCAGCTCACCTACCCCAGCGGACGAGTCATCACTTATGCAGTCGATGCCGCAGGGCGGACCACCTCAGCCACCGATTCCAATGGGACCAGCTACGTCAGCAATGCCACCTATTGGCCCAGTGGAGCGCAGTTCCAGTGGCACATGCCCAGTGTCTATCTGAGCCGGGGCCTCAATAATCGCTTGCAGACCTCCTATTTTTACTCCGACAACGGGGTGGTCTCGAACTACTACTTGTACAAAACTTACGATTACAACAGCGGCCACAACAACGGGAATGTGGTCTCGATCACCAACAACAACGACACCACCAGGAGCCAGAGCTTCACTTATGACCGGCTGAACCGGCTGCTCTCAGCCCAGAATGCCGGGACGGATTGCTCCAAGGTCCTTCCCGACGGCCACACAGAGTATTGGGGCAATACTTACAGCTACGATGCCTGGGGCAGCCTGCTGCAGAAGACGGTGAGCAAGTGCTCGGCGGAGAACCTGAATGTGGCCGCTCTGAGCAATAACCGGCTTTCCGGCTACAGCTACGATGCTGCCGGGAACATGCTCAGCGACGGCGCCAACACTTACACCTACGACGCAGGTGGGATGGTAAAGACCGCAGGCGGCATCACGTACTTGTACGATGCCGACGGAGAGCGGTTCCAGAAGTGGCAGAACGGGACAGGTTGGAAGAGTTATTGGCGGGGGATGGGAAGCGCGGTTCTGGCGGAAGGCGATGCTTCCGGAAACCTGACCTCGGAATACATATTCTTCAACGGCCAGCGTCTGGCGCGCGTCGATCTGCCGGGCAATGCCGTGCATTACTACCTGTCGGACCATCTGGGATCAACCAGCTTGGAGGTGAGCGCTTCGGGAGTGATTGAGAACGAGTCGGACTATTATCCCTGGGGCGGTGAACTTCAGATCAGCAATCACGATCCTGTGAATCACTACAAGTTCACCGGAAAAGAACGGGATGCCGAGAGTGGGCTGGATTACTTCGAAGCTCGGTACTACTCAAATGGGCTCGGACGGTTCATCAGTTCTGACTGGTCGGCGACTCCCGAGCCCATACCATACGCTGATCTCGACGATCCCCAATCACTCAACCTCTATACCTACGTGCGGAATATTCCGACGGCCAAGGTGGACCTCGATGGGCATGGATGCCCGCCCGTCTGCGACGCCGTTGATATGCAAAAGGTCAAGCAGCTAGTCGACAGCGCAAAGCCGCTGGCTCCCTTGGCGCCATCCGCTGTAGCTGCGTCGCCGCTACTATTGCTGGCCGCTCCATCCGTTGGCGCAATGATCTTTGCAACCGAGGCGCCGCCAGTCCAGGTGGAAAACTGCACCATAGATTGTGGCTCTTTTTATATCCCACCGCCAACGATTGAAGATCAGAGTCAAAAGCAACAAAACCAAACCCAAAACCAGGGCCAATCCAACGAACAAAAACAAGACCCCGAACCACAGACGGCCAGTAACGGAGCAAACAAGGGTGGCGGAAACGTTCCGCCCTCTAAACGCGATCCAAAGCGTCTCTTTACCCCAGCTGAAAGCAAGGAATTGAAGAATAGGGCGCAAGGGCGATGCGAAACTTGCAACAATAAGACGGTAAAATCTACACCATATACGAAAGGCTCGAAACACTCACCTCGCGAGGGGCAAGCTGGCCACAAAAAGGCTTGGTCCAAGGGTGGGAGAACGAAACTCAGCAACGGCAAATGGCAGTGCAAAAGATGCAATCAAAGTGAAGGGGCTAACTCGAAATGAAGCGGGCAGGCTTGTCAAAAACGAAGAGACCAATCAAAGTTTATTTTGACCTTGAGCCGGATGAGAACGGATATCCCCCGGCAAGGACCGAGTTTCTGTGGTGCATTCCAACACAGCGGGGGACCTACACTGTTGACAACATCCCGTTCTTCGTGCGCGACATTAGTCTGGAGGATGAGATCTCTGCGCACCAGGTAGGCAGGTTATTTCAGTTCTCGGGTATTGTGCGGAAGTCTAGAAATTCGACTGTGCGGGTTCTCATGAAGAAGCCTGAAAAGACAGGTGTCGTGCGCGAAACACTAGACCGTTTTGGCTGCGGAACAGAATTAATGGACGAATTATCTCTAATCACAGTATCCATGCCTCCTAATTCCAATATTGCCGAAGCACTTGCCTTCTTGGATAACGAGGCCGAAAAAGGTCACGTCGGAATTGAAGAGTCCGCAGTGAGATACCAGTAGACGATGTTCTTACTTCAGAGCCAATAATGATGCTGGAAGAGTAAATGTCTGATAATCTGTTCGAAATCTTCTATGAAGACGAAGGCGCAGGATGTTTCTACGTTTACAAACAGGCAGTTGATGAAGTGCTGGCACAAATCCAGATCTATACATGTGGCGATTGAAAAAAATGCAGGAAGGTACTCAAAATCTTGCGATTCTGAGGTCCTTCTGTGCAAACCATTGAATGCAGAGTGCTCACTTCGTTCGGAAAGTTTGATATTGCCTCAGCGTATGTTGCGGTCGTATGCAGCAATAAACTTTTAAATGCGGAGTGCTTATTTGGAATAAATTGCGAAGCATTTATAGACCGCAGGGAAGAGCTTCCTAGGAGAATCTGGTTAGAAAGCCCAAACACTTCAGCATCGACGATGAGGAGTAGCTGAAAGGCTTTGACTATTTCTACTCCATGCCATCTTGAATTTCATTTTTTATCAATGAAATGAATCATGTGAGCATAAAAAGACGATTCGAGTGGGAGCATTGGGCTGACCTGCCGGATGTCTACGTTCGTCTCCATAAGGATGAGCGTGGATATCCACCTGGAGAAATGGGAGCAACTAAAAGCCGAACCAGCAGGACGATCTAACATCTATGTAATCAAGAGTATCCCATTTTACGCTCGGGGCATCGCCTATGGAGACGAAATACTCACTATAACCTCGGAGGAGGGATATTCGCCGGTATTTAAATCAGTGGTTAAGCGCAGTGGCTTTAGTACAGTGCGGCTCTGGATCGCGGAAAGCGAGGATCAGGAAAAGCTCACTGAGCACTTCACTGAGTTGAACACCCTCCTGGAGTTTGACGGCCGCCTTGTTACGCTGGCAATTCCGCGAAACAAATATGATGAGGTTGTGGATTACATTTGCACTGAAAAAGAGAACGGCAGATGGGGTGCTGAAGAAGGCTTCCTGATAATCGATGATCCGACTGCAATCTAGCCGCAGATCCAACCCAGATCATCCGAACAATTATCAAGAATAAGGGGGTGAATTTTCTCTCCTGCTCTGGAGTAGTAGTTTTATAATAATGGAAAACACAAGCTAATCGTCATCCGCGATGACCTGAACTTTCGTGGCATATATCTTCTACAGCCAAGCTCTATCCAAATCACCTATGAAAAACCAGCGTTACAGGGGAAATTAGAAATCTCCAATCGAAAATTACCGGTTGATCAATACCCCCACCCCCTTGCGGATACCCCAAGGATACTCCATGGATACTTTGAAACAGAAAGGCCTTTAGAAACGCTAATTCAAGCATCTGGCTGCCAAAGCTATCGGGGTTCCCAGAAAAGCAGGGAGGCCTGATTTCAGAGAAAATCAATCACATACAACAGGATCTCAGAGGGCCGCCAGCTACAAAAACTGCAATTGGCAAATAGCATTAATTTGCCACCGGGGGGACGACGCATTTAAGCGCTCTTCATAACGTTACGCAAGCCAACGGCAAGATAGAATCTTATTCGAGAGGTGACAAGGTGAGTGTATTCCCGATGATCCCGTCCTTGCAAAAGGACAACCAACCTCAAGTTCCCAGCGCAAGTCCTTTAGGAACGGATTTTTTGCGCATATTGATGATGTCAGATGAGCCTGGCGTGATCGAGTCTCCTGCCGTAGCAAGCACCTCGGTTGCTATTCACGTAGGCCTGCCGTCGCGTATAGCGTGCCGTCGAGGGGGAGAGAGCCATCGGGGAACTGCGATCCACGGAGACATCGATATTATTCCCTCCGGCATTCCGAGCCGATGGGAACTCAAGGACAAAGATATGGTCTTTGTATTGAGCGTTTCTCCTAAACTGGTCCGCGTTGTGGCTGAAGAGCGGGGCCTTGATCCAGCCCGGGTGGAAATCAGAAACCGATTCCAAGTGCGTGATTTGCAGATAGAGCATATTGGGTGGGCGGCAAAAACAGAAATGGAGCGTGGGTTTCCATGTGGTCGCTTATATCTCGATAGCTTGGCAACCGCCCTTGCGGCCCATCTTATAAGCGATTACAGCGTGCTTTCTGGGCATCCTGGCCGGACAAGGACAGGTCTCCCTGGCCGCAAGCTCAAACAAGTTCTTGCTTTTATTGAAGAAAATCTTGGCCATGATCTTTCGCTTGCCGAGATTGCGAACGCTGCAAGTCTGAGTGTCTCCCATTGCAAGGTGCTTTTCCGCCAATCGGTTGGTCTGCCTGTGCATCAATACGTAATTCGGAGACGGGTCGAACGCGCGGTATCGCTGCTGCGTGAGGGTAATTTGCCGATCAGTCAGATTGCTTTGGAGAGCGGGTTCGCTCATCAGAGTCATCTTGCAATGCACATGCGTCGCATATTGGGCATTTCTCCAAAGACATTTAGAGACAATCTTCAATAGGAAGGCAATAGTGCTGTTTTCATCCGAGTGTGCTCATTTCCGTCCGAACCTGCGCGACCGGCGCACTTGACCGCTCCATAATTGTTTTTCACGCGAACAGTGGTGAAAAACTATTATGCCTGCAATGACTGCAATTACTTCATCATCAAGAGCTTTTGCGGCGATCTTCTGGGGTGGACTCACATGTGGAATCCTGGATCTGGCCTCGGCCCTCGTGGCTTATGGAGCACGTGGCGCCAAGCTCATCAGGATCCCACAATCGATTGCCAGCGGACTACTCGGCCCGGACGCATACAAAGGCGGCGCCGGTACCGCCATTTTGGGCGTCGCTCTACACTTCTTCATCGCTTTTGGTGCAGCCACTGTCTATTACATTGCCAGCCGTTCGATGGGTTTGCTTCGTGATCGTCCTGTTATTTGCGGGTTCCTTTACGGTGAGATGGTTTACCTTTTCATGAATTTCGTTGTCTTGCCGCTCGCGGGACTTCACCGTCCGCCGCTTTCAATTGCTTCACTTGTCACCGGACCGGTTGGACATCTGTTCTTTGTCGGGTTACCGATTGCGCTGGCAGTGCATCATTACTCCAAATAGCGGCGAAGCCTTTCACCACAGCGCGGCAAGCCGCAACCAAACCTTACCGCGGATGTTCGCGGATTTCGTACGAATTAATACAACAGGTTTGTCGAAAGATACAGAGATAGAGTGCAGCTATTGTGTAGCACTTCCAGCGGCCAGGCGCACCAGAGCGCGGAACTTGTCTGCCTGTTCCTGCTCGGCTGGCGTCTGTGACAGAAACTCCAAACCGTAATTGTAGCCTCTTCGATGCCGGACGATACCTCGTGCTCGAATTGGCTCGCCCGAATATGGCTCGGTAAATTCGACAAAAGTTTCGTCCCCGGCGTTTAACTCAATGCCGGCAAACACCAGAACGCCACCTTGGCTGATATCGCTTACACGGCCGTTGGTAATTCGGGTGTTGCCGCTGCGGGAAACAATTAACCGAATTGGCAGGTTGAGCCTGTAGCGCTGCCAGCGCCGGAATACTGCGCTTTCCCGCCCTGGTCTCGCACCCGTTTGCGTTGCCATAGATAAGATGATATTCCAGCAGTTGGGCTTATGAAAGTTACAGAAGTGCAGGTGAACCACGGAGTAGCCGTCGCCACGAACTGCCTTTTGCTTTAGATGCAATTCGGGCCGCCTTGGATAAACCAAAGCGGGCATTTAGCTGTGTCTTGCAAGCCAAGCCCGCTCAGGTTCTCCCTTCTCCGAGGTAAAAGTGAGGTTAGGGCAAGGGCGGTCTATCGGTGGAAACGATGATGCCACCGGCCTGGCAGTCTACAACCGACGAAACTGTGAGCAAGCGGGGTTGTGCCATGTCCTTCAGGACGGCAGGAACCATCCTCGCGTGTGTTTCGCCTTCTTGATCTGTGATGGCGCCTGTTGTTTTTCCAGGACTGGATCGAACTTGGGACAACTCATAAGCTTTTACCAAATCCGGAAAAAATGCGCATATCAGATAGTTGAAGAACTTGACGGCATGCTGGCCGCCCTGGTCTCTGTTCGGAAGCACGCCTACCCCGAAGGAGAACTTGGTCACAGTGGGGGTGGAAGTGGAGGAGGGTCTACATGGGTCCTTTAACCCTCTGCAAAGCATCTTGACTTCGGATGGATTGTGCACCTGAAATTCCAGGATGTGGTTGGTCGGCATCCTGCCAATTCGCGGAGGATTCGGGGGAGAGGGAGGAAAGGCAAAGACCACAGTTTCAGGTTGTCCGTAGAACGTTATGGTCTTCGGACAGGGCAGATCGATGGTTACAAAATTGTCGCCGAGGCGCCAGCGGTCGGTCTCCGCGGTGAAGTCGCGAAAGCCAACATCAATGATGGGTCTGGGAGAAAGATCCAGTCCCTCCCGCAACAATTCAAAATGATAGGTCCCGGATGGTTGCGGCTTTCCATTGAAGTAAAACTCGTGAGGTTCTATCGGAAACAGGCCTTTTGGACATTCAGAGTTTTTGGGCGGCTCCTTGGGCGGGGCTGGAGAAAATGCCGTGATTCGATATTGATCGTTTTGTCTTCGCAACACCAGAGCAAACGCCCCCTCCAGTGTGATCTGCACCGTGTGGCACTGGGAGGCAGTTGTCGCACTTTGATCATTTCCGCGGCAACTTAAGGCCCCCGCGATGGGTAAAGCACCGAGTCCTCTTAGTAACTGGCGTCTGTTCATTATGTCTTCTCCTGAAAGTTAGACGGAATATGTCCGATTTTCCCTGCAACCGTGCTTTTACAACCCTGCAAGCCCTGGGGATTTCCTGGTGGAACTTGGTTTGGTGCTAGTTTGCTCTTCCGGAAAGATTAAAGCTGGCCCAATAATAAGGGTGTTTTCTCGCAGAAGACATCTCTTTTCGGGCCTCGGAAATGGACTGGGCCACTGTTTCGTTCTTACCGAGATGTCTGTAAAAGCTGCTCATGAGTTGAGCGGTATTCTCGGAATCGACATTCCAACGGCTGGCAATCACACTAGGAACTCCGGCAGAAAGGAAAGCGTGCACCAGATTGTCAGTGTCCAGCATGCCGTTGTCACGGCCCACGCCGGTTGAGCATCCTGAAAGGACTGCCAGCCGCGACCGGCGCAGGAGTTCAGGAGCAAAGTCCTTGGCTTTCAGTGCTTCTCTTGAATTGAGCATCAAGTCTGTGCCAGCTCCATCCGGCCTTCCATGACCGACAAAAGCAAAAACCTCACTCTGGGGCAATGATCGGCGTAGATCAACCCAGCTTGTGTCGGCGGAATCCATGATTCTCGCATGGGGGAAAAGCTGAGCGATAGTATCTTTTTCTTCTCGTACGCCTGGCAAATAGTCTGTTCCTCTGGATTGCGCTGCATTCACCAGCAACAGAGACAACTGAGTGCCGATTAACATGGGAGCACGGAGATTTTTTTCCATCAGCAAGCCAGGAGAGTGAACGACCGAATACTTTGCTCCAAAATACGAGCCATCAGGACTTTCCAGGGCCTCGATGGGCAATTCGCGGGCCGCAAGGTCCAATTCGATCGTTATCGCAGACGATCCCGGTAATTCTGAGACGACCGGTTGAAGAACGGTCGTATATAACTTCCGAGACTGCTCTTGTATCTCAGTCAAATTGGAATTCGGAGTGGCGCATTGCTTGGCAAAATTACGGATGTCCCGCTCGAAATCTTCTTGCCTTACCTCCACCCACTTACTTTGAGTCCCTTTACCGTTCAGAATCCATATTTGCAGACCGTCTTTGAAGCTGGCATAGACCAGTCGGGTTTCCGAGGAAGAGCGTTGCAGCGGCTTGCTGATTTCCGCTTGGATGGCTGCCCAGGAAGTTTCGGAGAATGCAGAAATCTTGCCCACGAACCCTTCCAGCCAGGGCCTGCTTTTGTACCACTCCCAGAGTCTCAGTGCTGTCTCGCTGTTCCCCTGGTCAAGAAAAACCCGGACCAGCCCACGATAACTTTCATCCGTGGCTTGAATCCACTGCAATCGTCTGCCATCTTCCTTAAGGCTATAAAGAGAGGTTTCCGCGGTTTCGATGGCCAAATGATAAGCGGCTGTGGCAGCTTCGAGCCGCTTCAATTTGAGATTGATATTGCCTAGCGCCTTGTGAAACTGCAAAAAGAAGAAGTTGTCCTGAGTCCTCTTAACCATCTCTCCGGCCGGCATAAGTGTCGACAGTGCAAGCTGGGCATCGCCCCATTCGAGTTGGAGCTCTGCCAGTTCAATCTTGGTGGTTAATAAATGGTCCTCTGAATAGGCCTCATGGGTTTGTTGCAACAGCGACGTTGCTTTGCTGGCCTCTTCTTGCGCGTTGCTTTCCTCTGCGGCTGGATTATTTCTTTCTTGGGCGGTCAAGATGTTCGCCAGGCGCAGGTGAAGCATCGCTTCGCGAATTGAATTCTTCCGGATGTCGCTATCTGGAGATTCGCGCATTTGGATCGTATGTCGCAGTAGGGCCGCAGCTGCATACAAAAAGCCGGATTCCCGTGCGCATTGCCACATTACGGCATAGAACTGGTCGAGCCGCTCTCCATTCGGATACACTCCCTGCCAGTAAAGACCAAGGCCTTTGACCGCTTCCTGCCAGGCTTCGCCTAGCTCACCCTGCTGGCGCTTAATGCCGCCTGAAATTCCAATAATACGGAGCATCAGCACCGGATAATGAGAATCTCGTGCAATGTTAAAGCTCCTTTTCGAATCGTTATTGGCTTCCGTCAAGTTGCCTTGGAAATTCTTGCATTGTGCCTTTTCCAGGGAGAGTTGTGCTTGAAGCCACTGGTATTTGGTGCCGGATAGTTTGTCCCAAAGCGAATCGGCTTGTACAAAACAATTGGCTCCTAGACGCATGCTCCGGAGAGCGTATACCTCCTCCAGCCTGGCTCTTAGGCCTGCAGGGTCATTTCGGCGAGAGGCGAAAATACCGGCTGCCATCCGTGATTGCTTCAGGGCCTGGTCATATAAACCTTCATGATTAGCACGGACGGCGGCACTCAGTGCTTGTATTGCCGGTAGATCGTTGGATCCAAGAGACACCAATAAATCCCTTAGCCAGGGGTCCGAATGCTGGTCCATTAAACTGTTTGCTAGTTTCTCGATTGCCCGACGAGAATCGCTGCCTGGGTTTATCACTGCTTCGGGCAGCCATTGGATTAAGGCTATGTCCTGATATTCTTCCTCCTCCTGTTGGAGGGCCACACTGGAAAGGTGACTCAAAAAAAAAGAAGGTTCTTTATATCCTTGCTGTCTAGGCGCAGGGACTTTTGATTTTGCATCTTTCAGATGCAGTTTGGCCTGGTCTGCCCAGGGGCCCGAAGGATCAGCCTTCAGGTATTGTTCCCAAGTCTCAACTGCCATGTCCCACGCTTGGGTTTTTTCATAAGCGAGAGCCAGGTTGAACAGCGCCACGCAACGGTCCTGGGCGCTCAGCTTTGGGTTCTTCAAAACCCCTTCGAGCAAGTCTAAAGTTTTTTGCAGGTTAGGGTGATCTGCTTTGCTATCAAGTTCGAAATAGCTGGCCGCCAGATCAATTTGCAATTCAGGAGTATTCAATCCCTGGGAACGGGCCTTCTCAAACGCATCTTCCGCTTTTGCTAAGCCGTTTGCAGTGCCTTCCAACAAGGAAACCCTTCCCGCCAATTGCAGCAGATAAGGATCCAACTTTCCTGACTGTAATTTGCTGGCCACATCGCTTTTTGCTTTAAGCAGTGCTGGACGGTCATAGTCCAATCCCTGGCCAGCCCCTTCGCTCCGCTCGACCGGCAGAGGATTGAATGGCGCATAAGGAACCGAGGGAAGCCGTATTTCTACCGTGCGGCGCTCCGACCATGCAGCCGCCAAGAGCTTTTCCGTACGATATCGATCAAATCTTGCCAGCAAGGCAGGACCACCTGCAATAGCCACCGCTAGAACCGCGAGTCCTCCTGCCAAGGCCATTTTTGGCCACCAACCGATGAAGAAGGCACGTTTAGGGCGCTGCTCGAATTGGCTGGCAATGTATTTGCGAAACAGTTGTTTTTGCCATTTGGGTTTTGCACTCTTGAGGGCATTCAAAATGTCCGCATCCTCAGGTCGTTGCTCGTCAGAGAATTCCTCAAGATATTGGTTCAGCAATGGCCCGCAGTGATCGCAATGGGCTGCATGCTGAATGACCTGTGGCGCATCGTCAGGAGAGCAAATTCCTGCGGCAAGCTTTTGCAATACCTCCTCACCAGGGCATTCTGGGTGGGGTGTTTTGTTCACGGGGTCAGCCTCCAGGAGCCCAAAATGAACACGCTGAGCCTGTAACACCCGATTCAGACAGGGGGCGCAGCCGGAAAGATGCGTTTCAACTCCAGCATCTTGCGCATCAAGAACTGTCCAGGAGCTCTGTTTTACGTACTTATCAATCAGAGCATCCGTTAGATGATCGAGTGGCCGATTCATCGTATCTGCTCTCCTTATTTTTTAAGACGTAAAACATAATATGAAACCTTTTGAGAGTTCGAATCACTGCGTTTCAGGTTCTTCGTTCAGTTTTGACTTGATTAGCCGCGCCAGCCGTAAGAGGGTGCTCTCGACCCCTTTCACGCTGAGTTGGATGGTAGGCAGTTCCGAAATCTCTCTCGCTGTGAGCCCCTGCCGGTGAAAAAGCCAAAAAATGGCATAATCTCGGGCAAAATTGGGTTCTGAGGCATAGGCCTGCAAGCATTGGTCTATTTGTTGCAGTTGGGCCCTCCGCTCGATACGCTCTGAAAAAGTCGTATCCGAGGCTGGCACAATCTGGACAATCTCCAGGTCTTCTTCGCCTTTGCCGCTGCCCCGCTTTAGGCTCAATGATTTGCGATAGTGGTCCTGCACAACATTAGAAGCCACTACCTTTATAAAGCCGAAAATAGCATTCTCATAATCGCTTTCGATCTCTCTAAGGGCTTTAAAGCTGTTGGCGCAGAGTTTCACGTACGTTTCCTGCACCAGATCGTCGACCAGGCTGGCATTGGGCTGTCCCCAGCGGCGAAGGGTCTTAATGATCACGCTGGCAATCATCGGCTGGAATCTGCGCACGAATTCGTGCCACGGAGCTTCAGTCTCCGAACTCAGACACCGGCGCAATAATTCCTGTGGTGAAAGTTTTTCCAGATCCATTTTTTTTCGCGTCGGCAAATTCTAAACCAGAGGCAATTCTTTTTTAGAATTTCTTAAGCTACAAGACCCCACTCAAGTTTTTCGATTCATAGTAAGCCAATGCGTGAAAAACTGGCGCTTTCTTCGGCAGAAGCCCGTCTGTATACCATTTTTGGAAGTTAACATCTGGCGAATGGGTTTAATTTTCTTAACACAAGATGCAAGAAGCAGTACAATTGCTGGCTGTAATGCCATTGGCCTCAGCGCCACCTAGTCGGCGTTAATGGCCCCTATCTAAACGTTTCCGGGGAGGAGTTTTATGCGGCGTGTTCTATGTTTTTGTTGTCAAATCGTCCTGTTATGTCTCATGTCAGTAGGGTTTGGATATTCCCAAAGCTCGTCAACTGCGACCCTCAGAGGAAGAGTTATCGATCCGCAAGACGCAGTTGTTTCCAATGCAACAGTAACGGCCACCAACACCGCTACAGGTGCGAGCCGGTCGACAACAACGACGTCCGCTGGGGAATACGTGATCCCCAATCTTTCTCCTGGGACCTATAACATTAAGGTTGAAGCCAAGAGTTTTGCTCCTACTGAGTCTAAAGCCCTCCATCTGAACGTAGGTGATCAGCAAGATCTGAATTTCAAGCTAGCTATTTCCGGGGCGAGTTCAACGGTTGAAGTAACGGCCACGGCGCCTTTGATTGAAACCGCCAAGACGGATGTTTCCACTTCAGTAACTGACCTCGACATGCAGAGACTGCCGGTCTTTGCTGGAGCTGCAGGAATCGCCAACGACTACGCCCAGCTTGCCTTGAGCGCTCCTGGTGTAAAGCTCGATACCAGCAGCGTCAGCGGCGATTTGATTGGTCCCGGATCGATCAACGATCGCGGCAATCTCTACAACGTTGACGGAGGCAATATTACCGATCAGTTGGTTTCCGGGCGCGCAGGTGGTATCGGCGCTTCCGTAGATGAGATCCAGGAATTCCAGGTGCTCACCAACAACTACAACGCCGAATATGGACAAGCTGGCGGCTTGATCATCAACGCTGTAACCAAGTCCGGAACCAACGGCGTCCACGGCGATGGCCACATGTATTTCCGGGGTCGGAACTTGGCGGCTTCGAATGCATTTTATAATCTGAGCCTTCTGCCGGGGCCTATTGACGGTGCCCCTCGCGCCCCATTTCATCGCCAGGAAGGCGGTTTTACTATCGGTGGGCCGTTCATAAAAGACCATCTCTTCTGGTTTGGCAGCTATGAGCTCAGCCGGCAATCTGCGCCGTTGACCCTAACGCCTCCTGGAGGCAATATTACGGTACAGCAACCGGTCAACGATCTGCTCTATTCCGGCAAGCTTGACTGGAAGGTGAGCGACAAACACACCCTCAGCGCCCGCTACAACGTTGATCGCCAACTCTTCGATAACCTGGTGGTGCAGACCGGAAACAATATCACTCCAGACGACCTGACGAGCCAGCATGTTCACAGCTCCGGCTTGAATGTTGGCTTTGTTTCAAGCCTGACGCCGAACCTTGTGAATGAAGCGCGGTTCTTCTTTTATCGCACAATCAACACCCTGCCGGACAAGACAACGCTGCCCGGACAACAGCACCCCAATTTTGTGACCGGAGCTAATTTCTGCTGCCCGCAGGGCGGTTTGAACAAGCGTTATCAATACATCGATAACCTCACCTGGACCCACGGCTCGCATACATTTAAGACTGGAGCCAATGTCAGTTATTATCCGTGGTTCTCCCTGTTTCAGCAGTTCCACTTTGGCCAGTATGGTGATTTCACCAGCCCCACGACTCCTACAACGTTTACCGTCGGTTTTGGTCCGGGCCAAGTGACCTCCAAAGACAACATTTACGGTTTCTACTTCCAAGATACCTGGAAGATCACGCATAACCTCACGATGAATTATGGCGTACGGTACGATTACGAGGCAGGTGCGTTCAAGGGCGGCACAGTCAAGGCTCCCGGTGGAGGCTGCTTCCAGGGTAACGGAATTATCCCGGCATGTTCGTCGGACGGGAACAACTTCCAGCCACGGCTAGGTTTTACCTGGGCGCCGTGGGACCAGAAAACGCTGTTTAAGGCCTCCTTCGCCGAAACCACGGTACTGGCCTTTAACAACGTAGTATTGGATTCTTTGAACTTCGATGGAAGGACGCTAACCACAGTTACCATAGACAACTCCACACCTGCCGGCGCGGCAGTGCTGGCGTCATTCCCGAATTTTCCAAGTACGGCACTGTTGGCCCCATTTGCTCCTTCGGGCACCTCATTTGGGCGCGTTCGGCCTATTTCGCCCAACTTGAAAAACCCTGAAGTCCGCAGCGTAAATGTGGGCATGCAGCACGAATTTACCAAAACGTTGATGGCGGAAGTCCAATACATTGGGCAATTCGGTTTTGGCCTGTTTGGCGAGCGGGACACCAATTTCCCTGCGATCCTTGCTGATCCTGCCCATCCTGGATTTTTCTACTTTGGGAACCGGCCGGACAACCGATTTACGGCCGTGAGGACCAACGAAAACTCGCGCACCTCTCACTACAATGGATTGCTGGTCAGCGCCACGAAGCGATTTTCCGACCACGTGCAGTTTGTCGCCAGCTACACCTGGTCTCATGCATTAACTTCGAGCGAAGACTTTTTCGGTCTTTCCGAGCCGGGCGATCCTCGCACCAGCCGTCCGGAACTCGGGCCGGCTTTCAACGACATCCGCCACGCTGCCAATTTCAATGTGATTCTGGATTCCGGCAAAGTGACAGAGACACCTGTAGCGCGCTGGTTTACCAATAACCTGAATCTGAGCTTCCTCGGGCAGCTTCAGTCCGGGCGTCCGTATCCGATTTCCACTGGCACCGCCGGATTTGCCAATGGACGGTTCTTTGGGGCCGGCAACGAGACCCAGCAGCGGCCTAATGTGCTGGCCAATGGTGCCCTCTCAACTGCCGGCATAGCCTCATTCACCGGAAGCAATGCACTGTTCGGCCCGGGTGCAGTCGCAAATTGCATCGCTGCAGGATTTCCCGCTGCGCTCTGCGCCTCAATTCAAAACACCTTCCTGGCCCCGGGTGGCGCCAGTGCTCTCGGTGCCGTGGATGCGCTTACCGGGCAGATTGTTGACTTCCAGATGTTAAATGGGAACCTGGGAAGAGACGCTGGACGGGGTTCTCCCTTCTACCGGCTCGATGTCTCTTTGCATAAGACCTTCAAGATACCGAGAACGGAAAGCGTCAGCTTTGAGCTGCGTGCGGATGCCTTCAACGTTCTGAACCACGCCAATTTCCAGGGGTACAACAGCAACGATGTCTTGAATGCGCTGAGTTTTTCGGCAACCGGAGCAGGTGTTCCTAAGCCGAATTTCTTTACCTGCGTTAGTTGCGTTCGCCCCAACGGTACACTGGTGGGCAGCGGCGGACAGGTGCTGCAACTCGCCGATTTACAACACGGCAGAATCAGCCCGGATCTGACAAACCCAGTTTTTGGCGGGCTTGGCGATCCGGCAACAGCCGATATCCCACGCACATTCCAACTCTCGTTCCATGTGCGGTTCTAAGCAAGTTGCTTTTCAAAAGGCGGGTCTCCGGATCCGCCTTTTTTATGCTTTGGTGATCGTATTGTCCGTAAACACAAAGAAGTATTATCCAAGGCAAAGGCATTTGCTTCAAGGGCAGAAGAACCCAGACGCCCTTGTAAACGGAGTGAAGACAGAGTTCAAAACAGTTACGGTGGCCGGCACAAATACACTAAAAAACCAGATCCAGGACGGGTTGAAACAAGCTCCCAATGTAGTTGTAGATGTACGAGCTACCTCAATGACCAAAGCTGAAGCACTACAGCAGATTCGAAGAGTGGAAGGGAACATAGGCAGTGTTCAAGGTCGAGTGACGATCCTAACAAAAGAGGTACACTCAAGCATTAAGTGAGGTCAGTTTTTATGGGGTTGGATGCGGCTGTTTATCGGCGCTTGGAGGAGTTACCATTTACAAGTGAAGACCTGCGTTTCATTACAGCCGATCCAAGAACAGGGCAAATAGATTTTGAAGATGCGGCACTATACAGAGAGTGGAGTGAAAGAGTCACTGTGGTCAAGAGGCGGATCGGCAACATTGCATTTGTAGATCTCTTGAAGGCTGAAATAGAGAGGATCCTTGGGCACTCAAGCTCCGAAACATTCTTGATAAGGCGGGTTCTTTATAACGGGACGCACTCGGGGGATATCATATCCGGAGGCGATTTGCTTTTGTTGAAGCACGAGATTGCTTTAGTCAGAGGGATTGCAGGACGTCAACTGTCACCCGAACTGGAGAATTTCTTGACTGATATGGAAGAACTCGTTTCTGCGTCTGAGAGGAATGGCAACCCGATTGTGTTCATTTGATGTGGAGTTGATAAATTGCACACCCATACCCCTGGCGCTGGCATCAAGTGAGTTGCTGGCGCCTCTGGTCCCGATCCAATAAACTCGCAATGCGTTACTGGTTGATGCGCGAATAAACCGCCAAGCCTGCAATGATGACAATCAGCACGGCTGAGCATGCACCCATGATCCGGACCCACGGTTGCAGTTTATTCATTTTTACCAGCAACTCTTCCTGTTCTTTGGCCATGTGAGCATTGGCGTCATCCAGGAAAAGCTGGTCGTCTTCGTGCATGTTGAGAGTGCTCCGGTAGATCAGGAGAACGACGAGAACAGTGGTCAAACCGGCCCAAAGGATCAGCAGTGCAGGTATCATAGGACACCACCTTTAGTTTTGGAACCGGTCCCGCCTACTCGAGGCCGTTATGGTGAAAACGGCTAGGGGTATGTGGAACCTTACGCAAATTATAGCCCCGCTTCCCGGCGGAAAATACCACATTTTTTCGAGAGCTGGCCAGGGTAGTCAACTTGCGACCAAAAGCACCCCAAGGACATCTAATAAGAGCTAAGATTAATAGAATCAGCGATAAACAGTGTTATAATCCAGAATTCAAGGAGATTAAGAAACACATGGCTACAACCACGACCCCGAATGTTGAGACTCCGGTGACCACCCCCGTAATTCTCACTCCCATTGCGGTTGGGAAGGTTAAGGAGATCATGACCCAGCAAAATCCCGTACCGGCCGGTTTGCGTATCGGCGTGGTTGGTGGAGGCTGCTCCGGGTTTTCTTACTCCATGTCGTTTGAGAATGCCGCGGGAGTCATGGACAAAGTCTATAACTTCGACGGGCTCAAGGTCTTCGTAGACGCCACTTCAGCCATGTATTTGAACGGCTGTGTCGTGGATTATGTCGAGACCCTGGAGGCTGCGGGATTTAAGTTCGAAAACCCCAACGTGAAAAGCACTTGTGGTTGCGGCTCTTCTTTCAGCGTATAAGACGGGCAGCAAGGTAAAGACTTAAGATCGGTCCGCAAAAGCCTCGTCGAAGGACGAGGCTTTTTATTCTGCTCAAGAAATCTATTGCTTCACCGGTGGTCCCATGGAATTGGGATTTTGAGTGTTGGGATTTTGATTATTGGGACCGGGTTGTTGAAGGTTATTGTTGGGAACAACCCCGCCAAGTTGTTGTTGCTGTTCCAACCGAGGATCATAGACGAATTCCCACTCATTATAGTGGTCCTTCTCATCGCGTATTTTTAGGGATTGCTCTTTGCGGGCACTGGCTACGCCCATGATGGGACCGCCACCTGGCTGAAAACCGCCATTATTGAAAGCGCTGGTGCTGGTGCCGCTAGAGTTCCCTGTCCCGGAGCCTGCTGAAGTGTTATTGTTATTGCTATTGTCGCCGCTGGTGGGAGTTCCTCCCGCATTCAGCCCAGCCGTATTCGCGCCAGCATTCAACCCGGATCCTGCGCCAGGCGATAGACCAGAGTTGTTTCCGGCGATTGGCTGGCCAAAAGTTCCCGTACCAGGCGCATTCAGATTTCCAGTTCCGCCAATCTTGATCATGGCCTCACCCACATGGATGAGCCGCCAATCATCTTTCCCGGTCATGGGATCTTTGTAGCGCTTGCGCAAAAAGCGCATGTTGTTGGTGTTCTCAAGCTGGTCGATGGAAAGCGGATAGCGCCCGAACTTGCGGAAAAACCGTTTGATGGCCAACTTGTATTCGTCCCCGCGATGAATCAGCTCTTCTTCTTTTTCACGCTTGATCTGCTGGGCCACGCGCGGGGCCTCAATGGTGAGGGCAACCAGCATCAGGACCATCAACAACATCACAGAAAGAAGGATGTAGCCTTTTTCGTTTCGGGGTTTGCGTCGCAGAGTTGCCATAGAAAACCTTAAGGTGCTGTGGTCAGCGGAATGGGTTGGCGGTTGTTATTGAGCACGTCTTCCACCAGCACAGAAGTGTTTGCGATCTGCACGATTTTGTAGCGCCGATCGATGATGTCGCCTTCCTTGGCCACAAAGATTTCGTCGCCTTCCGATAAGAATACTTTTTTGGGTTCTCCCGGGCGATTGGCAAAACCGAAAAACTTCAAATTAATCGGCGGTGGAGGCGGTGGTGGCGGAGGGCCGGTCGGTTCTGGACGCACAGAGACTATGGGTGTTGGTATGGGTGTTGGTGGTGGGGGCGGCGCCTCCATGCGGAAAATGTTCCGCTTTCCGCCGGCATATTCAACTTTTTGAGCGGCCGCGAGATAATCAGTCCGCAAGGTGGGATCAAGAGTATTTTCCCGGTCTTGAGCAGCGCCGTTCTTTTTCTGTGTACTCCGGGATGAATCTGCGGTCTGGACCGGCTTGGCTGAAGCCACCGAGGATTTGGAGGCGCTCAGCCATCCCAAGCCGCTCATGGCGCGGATGGCCACAAGGATGGCGATGCCCAGCAGCACCACCATGACGACGACCTTCCTCTTTTCTCCAGCTCCGAATTTCACTTACGTTGTTTCCTTCAAAAAGGTATCCACCTTGATTTGTATATCAACCGCGCCCCCGCCCTGCTGGCCAGTCAGGACGATCTGAGTGACCGTAAACATCAGTTTGTCCCGCTCCAAGGCATTGATAAAGCGCGCAATCTTCGAGTAATCCCCGGAAAGAGTGATTTCGACCTTGATTTGCTGAAGGTCCGGCAACTTCGTTTCTTCCGATTTGTAGTGAATGGGCGGAGGCGCAAAACCATTTTCCTGGCCCAGCTTGTTGATTTCATCAGAAACCTCTGACCAGCGGCTGGCGACGTGCTGCTCATAAAATTTCTTCACATCGGCGCGGGTCTTGATCAGCTTCTGGTCGATTCCCTGTAAAGGCGCCGCCTCGCTGGTGATGTCGATGAGTTGCTGACGCAGCTCTTCTTCTTCACGTTGCTGTTCGGCCCTGGTAGATCGTCCTGGCCAGAAAAGATAGACAGCCAGCGCCAGGCTGACCGCCAGCAATGCCACCAGAACCAAGATGAACTTCCGCTGCATCCGTTCCAACGGCGTCATTGCATTCCCTCCTTGGCGCTGGAGGATGGCTGCTGTATTCGATTTGCCGGAGTGTAAAAAGTCTCAATCGCAAATTGCACCAGAGGCGGCCCCTTGCCCACACTGAGAGGAGCTTGGCCTACAAGGACAGGGAAACGGAAGTGTTCCGATCCTTCCATCTTTTTAATCAATTCACTGGCATCATCATATTTTTCTCCAGCAATTGCCATCGCCAGCTTCAAGCGGTGGTTGGTGGGGGGCGAGGCGGCAATCGAGATCACGTAGGCCCGGCCAGGCATGATTTTTTCCAGGTCGGTGAACAATTCGGTCCAGGAGAACGACTTCTGCTCCAATAAATTATTCCAAACGGAATACTGCTCCCGTACATCGTGGTTTTCAGGCTTGTTCAGCACAGCTTCAGCGCTGGCTTTCTGTTGCTCTGTGTTTCGGATCTTCTCTTTAAGTTCGGCAATGTGCCTGCCAGACTGTTTCGAGATGGTATAGGTCAAGCGAGCGCGTATCCCCAGGAAGACGGTAAGCAGGAGCATGACGGTTACAGCAGCGCCCCAGCGCAGGTAGAACTGACGGGCATCAGTATATTTTTGTGACGCCAGATTGATGTTCAGTCGCATTATCCGAGCAGGGCCCCCGCGACTCCAGCCATCATGGATGGTGGAAAGTTGTCACCGCTGAGATTCTGTCCGGAAGAGACGACAGGCGCCAGTTCTTCTACTTGTGCTCCCGTATGCTCATGAAGCATGGGGCCAACTTCTCGAATCGATGCCACACCACTGATAAAGATCCGTTCAATCCGCGCTCCAAACGTATCTTCAAAAAATACGATGGATGGCAAAACAGCTTCAGCCAGTTCGGTGGCGCCGACATTCTCTCCGTGAGGATTATCGAGCGTGCGTATCAGGCGGAGTTCCTGGTGTTCCGCGGCCGCAACGGTAATGCTCAAAGGATCGACTTTCAGCATAAGCGTTGGGGTCTCGCCTTCGACCAGGCCCAGCGCGGCCAGTGAAGAGGGAAGCAAGACTCCTGGAGAATAGCCGGCCTGGAGAAAGGCCGTCTCATATTCGGCAACCACTTCTTTGGGTGAAATGGCAGCTACGACCTGGACTCCCTGCCCGACGCGACGGCTTTCGTACGAAAGGGCCGCCTGTTCTACATCGAAAGGCAGCGCCTTTTTGAGCCGGAACCGGATTACGGCTTCCGCGTCCTGCGATTTGGCCGGCAACGTTTCAAATTCGAGCAGCAGAACGCGAGTGGCAGCATCGGGGACAACCGCGATTACATCACGTGAATTGCCACCTACCGCGGCCAGAGCGCTGTTGATGGCATTTTTCAGGGTGGCACTGTCTTGCACGTTAGTCCCGCTCATGCCCGGCTTTAGCGTGCCCTCCGGCAGGCGGCGGGAAGTAATCATCTCCAATTGCTGCGCATTTCTTGAGGCGCGAGCGGTAATCACACGATCGGGCGTGATCTCGCAAGCCAGCGAAGGACGTGCTCCGAATTGTTTGCCTCGTGCCATGGTTACCGGTTCGTCTCAATGAAGGTGACTTTGTTGATCTCCTTAAGTGTCGTGATGCCGGCCTTTACTTTGTCCAGCGCCGATTCACGCAAAAACTTCATGCCTTCATCGTGGGCGGCCCTGCGGATTTCTGAAGACGGCCTCTTCTCCAGGATCAGCTCACGAATACGGTCTGTGAGATCAAGCAGCTCGTGGATAGCGGTACGGCCATGATAACCCGTACCTGCGCATTCAATGCAACCCTGTCCTTCATAGAACGTCACTTTACCCCATTCTTGCAGATCGAGCCCGCTGGTTAGCAGGACTTCATCGTCATAGACGACGCGCGTCTTGCAATGGGAGCAAATCACGCGCACCAGCCGCTGGGCGAGCACGCAGTTCAAAGCGGAGACAAAGTTATAAGGTTCCACGCCCATATTAAGGAAGCGACCCAGCACGTCCACTACGTTGTTGGCGTGGACGGTGGTGAATACCAAGTGTCCGGTGAGGGCGGACTGAATCGCGATCTGCGCGGTCTCCTGGTCACGAATTTCGCCCACCATGATTTTGTCGGGATCATGGCGAAGAATGGAGCGCAGTCCGCGTGCAAAAGTCAGCCCTTTCTTCTCGTTGACCGGAATCTGGGTGATGCCTTTGATTTGGTACTCGACCGGGTCTTCGATGGTGATGATCTTGTCTTCGTCGGTCTTGATCTCATTCAGGGCAGCATAGAGGGTGGTGGTCTTGCCGCTGCCGGTGGGGCCGGTCACCAGGACCATGCCGTAAGGTTCGGCGATGTAGCGCCGGAACTTGCGCAGATCTTCGTCATCAAAGCCCACCACATCCAAGACCAGATTACGAAACTTCTCGCTCATCGATTCTTTGTCGAGAACGCGCAGCACCGCGTTTTCGCCGTGGATGGTAGGCATGATGGAAACGCGGAAGTCGATCAACCGGTTGGTGTATTTCACGCGGAAACGGCCGTCTTGCGGGACGCGCCGCTCGGCGATGTCCAACTCGCTCATGACTTTGACGCGGGTGATGATGGTGGAATGGTGCTCCTTGGCAATAGGCTGCATGGCTTGCTGCAACACGCCGTCAATACGATATTTCACCACGACCGAATCGTTCTCGCATTCGATGTGGATGTCGCTGGCCCGTTGCTGCAATGCGGTAAAAATGGTGGTGTCCACCAGCCGAATGATGGGGCTGATGTCGTTTTCCGTCGTGATCCGGTCGATGGAAAGGTTCTCGTCAGCGCCGCCTTCCTCTTCGCGCACTACATCCAGGACGAAACCTTCGCTGGCTTCTTCCAGAACGCGCTGTGACTGCTCGGTTTTCTTGAGGATCTCGTTGATCTGGCCCAGCGTGGCTACCTTGGTCTTGATCCTGCGGTTGAGGAGCAGCCCGATCTCGTCGATCATCATCAACTTGCTGGGATCGGCAATGGCGATCCACAGGGTCCCGTCGTGCTCCTCCAGAGGGACGAAGTTGTAACGGAACATCAGGTCGACAGGAATCGACTTGAACAGATCAGCTTCCAGATGATAGTCGCGGAGATCGATGAACTCGCTGCGGTAGCGTTGCGCCAGGTCGCGCGCCCGCTGCTCATTGGCAGCTCCGTGGCCGTTGGCCTGCGCGGCGCTTTCACTATTGGCATTTTGAATTTTTTGGTTCATAAGCTCCTACTGCGGTTGGATCTGCGCTCCCAAAGAAAAAATGGGAAGATATAACGCGATCAGCACGAAGGCAACAATGATGGCCATGAATATAAGGATGACTGGCTCGATTAGTTGCATAGCTGCCGTCATGGCATTCTGCACGTCTTCTTCATAGAATTCAGCGATTGAATTCAGCATGGAATGCAAAGCGCCGGTGGATTCGCCCACCTCAATCATTTCCACTGCCATGTCGGGGAAGAACCCTGTCTCCTCCAGGCTCGTGGAGAGCGAGCGGCCCTCGCGTACTCTAGCTGCCGCAGTTTCCACCAGGGTGGATATTTTTCGGCTGCCCAGCGCATTTCTGGCGGTTTCCAGCGACGGCACCAAAGGCAGTCCACCAGCCAGCAACGTAGCCAGGGTCCGCGAAAACAAGGCCACCTGGTATCTCATCCACATGTCGCCGAACAAGGGCAGCTTGAAGCGGAGCTTGTCCAGGGCGTCCGATCCTTTTTCCGAACGCGTCCAAGCCACGGCGGCCACAATCAATGCGATCACGGTGGGAAAGACGATGTAAAAATAGCCTTTGACCGTAGTCCCGAAGGCCAGCATCAATTTCGTGATATTGGGCAGTTGGGCGTTCATCGACCTGTACAGCTCGGCAAACTGCGGTACCACGTAGGTGAAAAGAAACGACAGCATCACCGTAAGGGCCACGAATAACAGTGCTGGATACCAAAGCGAGGAAATCAGCTTTTTGCGGAAAGTGGAGGTAATTCGCTGATAAGAAATGTACCGGTTCAGCACCTCTTCCAGGCTGCCGCTTCGTTCTCCGGCCAGGACGCTGGTGGTATAGATTTTAGGCACGACCTGCTGGGCCTCAAAGGCCTCCGAAAGCAGTTGCCCGCTCTTGACCCGTTCTCGGACATTTTCCAGCAGCGACTTGAAATAAGGGTGTCGCTGGCGGCGGCTCAGCAGGTCCAGCACCATCAGCATGGGCAGTCCCGCCTTAATTAAGGTGTAAAGCTGCTGATTGAAGACGATGAAGGTGTCGGTAGGAATGCGCTTCTTGCTGCCGAACAGGTTTCCTGACAACAGCCCAACGCGGCCTTTGACCGAATAAACCAGATAACCTTGCTGGACGTAGCGGTCCCGCACTTCTTGTTCAGAGAAGCCGTTGTCGACCTGTTCGAGCACGTTTCCGCGCTCATCTGCCATTTTGACCAGGAATTCTGCCATGAATGATGGACTATGGGGAGGTCCTACTCCTTATTATTCTAACATTTACAGCGTGGATTACCCGCGCTTAAATAAGAACGCACCGCTGGGAAATTATTGCGCGTCGTCTGAACAGAAAGCGCCGGAAATTTTTGAGAGTCTCTGCACAATGGTTTTTTCGATAGCGGTTATGGCCGTGCCAAGGCCTGGCTACTGCAAGATTTATCTCAGATTGAGCAACAGGCGTGCGTCTTCTGATGCAATCGCTGCTCTTCAGAAGTGATCTGGCGAAAAGCCCAAGGCTTGTAGAGGTACTCGTGAAAAAGGAACGGAAATAAAGGTGTGATTCGCTTTCCAGTCGGGGCCATTGAATTTCGCATCTGCTAACGCCAAGCGCTGCTCGTCGATGAATCTGGCCAGGGCGTTGCGAAGCGTATGCCAACTTTCAAACTCCCGGCAAGCCGACTGCTTGCTCTCTGCAGACTTCAAGACCAGCTTGCAGTATTTCCCACGCCTGACAATTTCAGCGTCCAGGACCAGACTGTTCTGAAGAAACCCACTCGCCACAAACATGATGCACTCTCTTCTGCGATAAAGACAATCGCGTAATTGTCTTAAGCGTGTTTCAAAAATGCCATTCAGAATTCTTTTGGTGGAAGAGCAGGCCTTTAGGCCTGCGTTACTGGCTCTAAAGCGACCAGGGCTTTTAGCCCTGGTGACGAAACCCTATTTTTGAAACACGCTCTTATCATTTGAATCGGCACTTTAAGCGGTTTCTTTAGCTTCTTAGGGCTTACGTGCTTGACAGAATCACTCCAACAAATCTGTAATTTGATGACGTGTCCATGTGAATCGGGTGTCGGATTTTAGTTTCTTGATTACCCGATCATCCGATCTACCGATTGGCGGTACGGCTTCAAATTTCAAATATCTTTGGCTAGATTTCCACTTTAAGCTGGAAGTCTTGTAGCACGATTAGCATGGGCAGTGTCGTCTTCGAAAAATGCGGACCCGGTTCAGCAGGATGGAGCAACAGGGAATCAACCTCAGATGGCCCGCTAACTTTCATTTGCTGCATCGATGGATCTCAAACTCGTGCCGGATACGGCCTGGCACTTCGTCCCCATACAGTTCCAGGGACTGGCGCTCCCGCTGGTTAACATCAAAGTGGCGGTCACAAGCGGAGCACTGCCATCCAGTGACGTATTTTCCCAGATGAAGGCGTGGCTGAAGGCGCATTTGCGTGAAATCAGCGCGGGCTACTGACTGGAAGTGGCGTTCCATGTCTGTCATCTCCTATTTCGAGCGTTGATAACAGTGTAGCCTGAGCACCAGCAAGTCTCGCGCCGGTATTGGTACATGTCCTCTTTTCACAAAGATTGCATAGAACTAGAAAGAGCTGCAACAACGAAATGCTGCGACTCTCAGCAATCCAAGTCTGTCGCGTAACAGTAACTAGGTCGAAGACGGACCGATCAGTTTATTAAGAAACTGGCCGAGATGTCTCCGATAGCCGCGGCTTACGGACATACTCTTGCCGTTTTTGAGCACCAGAAGATACTCGCCATTGCCGCAAGGTTGGAGCTCTTGTATCCGGTCGACGTTCACAATCAACGATCTGTGGATGCGTACGAACATCTCGCCGTCAAGTCTTTTTCCCATGGCGCCGATTTTCTCGCGCAAAAGATGGACCTGCTCACCGGTGTGGATCTGCACATAATTTCCAGCAGCCTCGACCCAGTCGATTTCCCTGATCCTGAGAAACAATATCCGCCCGCCAGACTTAATAAGGATTCGTTCACCCTTCAGGGGGACTGCTCCCTTTGCTTGTTCACTGTTGTTTCTGTGCCGGGCGCTGAACTGCGATCGTACTCTGTTCAAAGCTTGAATGAAACGGCTCTCATCAAAGGGCTTTAATAGGTAGTCTTGTGCCTGAATATCGAATGCGCGCACAGCATATTGGTCGTATGCGGTCGTGAACACAATAATGGGAGGATGTACCGGATCAATGGCGTCCAATACACCGAAACCGTCGATCCCAGGCATCTCCACATCCAAAAACAACACGTCAGGCTTCTTGGTGCTGAGTTGGGCCACCGTTTCGACTCCGTCTTGACAAACCGCGACAACATCGATGTCCGGTTCATTCTGAAGCAAAGCCACAAGTCTATTCCTGGCTGGCAACTCATCTTCGGCTATGAGGGCTTTGATCATCTCTCTCCTCAAACGGTCTGGTCATTCGCTCTGCTCCTGAGTCAATCTGAACGGGATAGCAATCTCTACTTCAGTCCTATTTCCAGGCAGATGTCTGATGTCGAGGCGTTGCGCCGTTCCATACAGGGTTTGGAGGCGAACTTGGGTATTGCTCAGTCCTATCCCGCTGCTTCCGTTGCCTGGGGTCATATTCACCGAGGGACTATCATTCGTCACCAGGATGTGAAGCTTGTCCAGCACGCGGTGAATCTCTACTGCGATGTTTCCAGCCTGGGTTCGTTTCGATATCCCATGTTTGATGGCGTTCTCCACCAGCGGTTGCAGCAGTAGATAAGGTACAGCGGCGACTAAGACATTAGGGGCAATCCTGAGCGCCACGGAGAGCCGTCCCTGAAACCGAATCTGTTGAATCTCCAGATACTTTTCGAGAAAGTCCAATTCCTGTTTCACCGCGACCTCATGCGAGTCGATCCCGGCAATGCTCATTCTTAACAAGTCGCCGAGACAGCTAATCATCTTGTCGGCGGCCTTCACATCCTGGTGCATGAGAGCCGAAATGGAATGCAGCGTGTTGAAAAGAAAGTGTGGTTGCAGTTGCATCTTTAGAATAGACAACTGCGAACGCGCCAACTGCGTCTCCAGTTGGAGCGTCTTCATTTCCTTCTCCCTGAACCTCAAATAATAAGAGATCACAAAGGCAGTGACCGCTATTACCCAGTACATCCACACGTCGCTTTCAGCGTTGGCGAGGAACATTTTCTCAAACAACTGTCCAAACGGAACCGGACGATTGCCGGGATAGGCAAATCCATTGATAGAGGTCCGGATCAGCGAGTCTATGGCCACCATGCAAAATATGGCAACAACATGAATTGGAATGGCCTTATAGAGTGTTTTTAGTTCAACAGGAAAGCTCCAGGCCACATAAAGGACAATCGGAGTCAGAACCAATGCCCAATCAGCGTAGGCAACCATGTTCAAGGTGGCCGCGCGGCTCCATGGAATGGGCCGTCCGGAAATGGCCCCATACTTATGTGAAATCCACGTTCCAAGCGTGAAGAGCGAAATCCAGGCGGGAAGAAGGAGCAGAAAAACCGTCCACACACGTCTTAATGTTCCGCTTCTCCGTTGAAGCAATTCTGGCACAGTTGGCGAGCACCTGAAACCACTATTATGGCGCAAAAGCCGCCGAAGTCCAGCAATTCGTCACTGAAAACCGGCTATTGGTCACATTAGTTGGAAAAGCCTGCGCTGATGAGTCGGAAGCTGGCATATAGAAGTGAAGAGATCCACGAATAGGCGTTCCCATTCCGTCAGCAGTAATTAAAGACAAGATTGCATCTGTAAACGGCCAGCATGGATTCGTCCCATTTTTGATGGTGTTCGTAACAAACCCGTTGACATGCAAGATGAGCGTTGTATTTTCAGATTGGGTCTGGAGCCTGCGTGCTCTTCGCGATGCGAATGGCGCCTGCTTCAAGTGATCGGAGGGAAGTTATGAGGTGGCAACAATTAAGACTGATTCCAGGGGTCATGATGATGCTGGTAACCTGCGCCTTCAGCCAACAGGACCCTCCACCCTTTACCGTCGGAACCGCTCTCAAAAATGTAGCCGATGCTCCCCCCAACAACATTGCTGCCATCAGCTCTGCTCCCACGATTACCCAGACCTATCACGACACGCGCGGGAGAGTAGTCGTCACGGGAGATACGCACGGGACCTACGGCTTGCGTTACGACCAGTTGCAGCCGGACTTCAGCGAGTTCGTCGATACCTTTGGCAACCGCACGCGGGTCACAATGCCCGGTTCGCTTCCGCTCGAATTCAAACACGAGTTCGTTGGAGCACCGGCCTGGTATGAAAGGCTCAAGGCCGATGCCGCCGGTAAGCTGTTGTTAACCAGCGTGGATGAAGGCGAAAGCACCTTGCCCGCCAAGGCCGCTCAGTTCGGCCTGCAGGTAGGCTTCCCCGATTGGGTCCAGGTGGCTTTCAGGCAAGCTACTTCTATCAACGAAATCCACATTGTCACCTTGCAGGATGATTATGCTCACGGAATCAAACCGCTGCTGGCCTCCGATCCTGGCGGCCCAACCCAGTTCTCCTGGTTCGGGATTACCGACTATGAGGTCCAGTATCTCAATGCCGCGGGGAAGTGGATCGCGGTGCCTGGTGGCTACGTCACCAACAACCGCGACGTGGCCCGGGCCTTGATCTTTGCTCCCATCACCACGACCGCTATCCGCCTGGTGGTCAAGGCCGGATTACAAAGCTACAGCCGGGTAGTGGAAGTCGAGGCTTTTGAACAAGGCACGCACCGTAATGTGGCCCTGGCCAGTCAGGGCGGCAGCGCTACCGCCTCCTCTACTTATTCCGCAGGCTTCCCAGTTTCTTCGGTGATCGATGGCGATGAGACCGGCAGGCTATGGGCCAATGGTGGCGGCTGGAATGATGCAACTCCCGATGTGCCCGCGCCCGCAGCCTCAGTGCAGCAAAATCCTCCCGACGGCAACAATTTTGTGCAAAGCAGTTTTTCCAACGCCTTCGCTACGGTCAACCGCACCACCAATCTGGCTGCGCCTCCCACCACGACTCCTCAATTGGGCCTTCCCTTCATGCTGGAAAGGACCATTGTCACCTTCAATGGACATGAGTTTGATGCCGGTGTCTACCTGACCAACAACGGCATCGAGTATTGGGACTCTTCCGGCGGCTCCCGCATTCAATACTATGACTGGAACAAACAGCTCTATTTCGTGACGGATGGGACCGGGCCAGTGTTGCGCATTAATCGCGACTCCCTGGGTAGGCCCAAGGACGTCTATTTAGGTAAGAATGTCGGACTGCTGGAATTTACCTATGACGCCCAAGGCTGGGTTGTGACCCGGTTACTGGATCGAGTCACCAACCAGACGCGCTTCAGCGTATCGCGTCACGATAACCATCAACCCGGCCATTATCCGGAGTTGCTGCCTCGCAGCTTTGGCTACCTGCCCGGATTCGGACCGATCGTGGAATGGAACGACGGGATCTCCTCTACCGGCAATATCATTAGTGCGCTCAAGGACCATCCTTATGCGCTCTTGGCGCCCAATCTGCCTTATCAGCCGGGATGGGCTGTGCTGCCGGTGCGTTGGGTGATTGAGCCTTTCTCCGACCAGCCCGATCCTATGTTGAATATCCGGGTGGAATACGATGATACGACTCTGTATGTTTATCTTCCCACCGGCAACTCCGGGGGGCTGGCCATAGGACGAGATCAGGTGGTGTTCCGCTTCAAGCGGGCATCTGCTTCGTCATCCTTGGCGAAGAAATTCAACCGGCAGCGTCCGCTTTTGGTCCAGGCCGCACTGAGCATGGTCATGGATGGCGGTTGCGCCACTGATGACTGTATCGACGTGCAAGCCACCAGCGATGGTGGCGATGATGGTGGAGGCGGAGGATGTTCTACCGATGATTGCATCACTGTGACTGCCCAGGGAGATCCGCCCGTCAACACTCTTCCCGAACCTCAACCTTTCCCGCCCCCGGATCCTCCTCCACCCGATCCTAATCCCCCAAATAATGTCAATCCCTGCGATCCATCCGGCGGCGCTGCCGGCCCCAAGGCGGCAGTCGAATGTAAGGATCCTACCGAAAGTGAGAAGCAGAAGCTTGACAAAGCAAAACCCGTCGCATCCACTGCGTTGAAGGACAGTCGGTGTAACGCATTCCTGAAAGATCCCAGCAAGGCTTTGAAGACCGCTGGGTATAACGGAACTGCTGGCGGCGTTGCTCAGGACCATACACGAGTCCTTGACGATTGGTGGGCCAAAGAAAGTTATCACGACGGAGGCTCCCAGATTTTCGGATTCGACCCCCACGGCCAGCCCCTGGTGCCATGTAATGTCCCTGGTACTTCCGCGTTCACACACCCGCTCGACTGGAATGTATACGTGTGTCCACTCTATGGAACGGACTCAAGTCATTCCAGCTATCCAGGAGGCAACGCGGGTTGGGCCGCAGGAGTTTTGCTGCATGAATTCCTTCATACGTTGGGACTGAACGAGTCAAATAATTTCTCAGGGCAATCCGGCTATCCAACGTCTGCACAAATCACCAGCGCAGTGCAAGCTGAATGTGGGCCGGCCATTGCTGCCGCTGTGGCTGCTAATCCCTGAATCTTCTAGTCAGAGTTGCCCGGCAATCGTTTGCAGGCTGTATAAGCAAGTGATCGGAGAGAAGTTCTGGTGCGCGTATTGACGCAGCAAGGGAAAGATTCAATGGAGTCTGGCCATGCAAAAATTCGATCTGGCAGTATTTGAATTTGAGCGCTTCTCGCTTAATCCGCAATCACGCGTTCTGTTTCGGAGTGGCAGCCGGATCAACCTGTCTCCCAAACTGTTCGAGGTTTTGCGAGTGCTTGTTGAAAACCACGGGCACACGGTAAGTCGGACCAGTCTCATCCAGCAGGTATGGCCGCGCATCGCGGTCAGCGAAGCCAATCTTACTCAGAGTATTTTCGTGCTGCGCAAGCTTCTGGAGAGCAAGTCCGCGTGCAAGCGGCTTATCCTGACGGTTCCCGGAGAAGGCTATCGTTTTGTCGCCAGCGTCCAACGGGTCAAACTCGCGTTGTCCCAAGAAGCCCATGGAAGCGCTTCATTAACAACGGCTCGAGAAGCGACCATCTCCAAAGTGGAAGGTGCAGGAGTTTCCAAGCCTGGAAAGATCCTGAATTTTCTACCATCGTTGGAGGGATTCTCTCCCTGGAAGGGCACAGCCTTTGGGCAGTTCGGAGCGTGTTTCTGGCCGGACAGCTTTTCCATTTTGGTGCGATGGAGACCGTCTTGATTGCCCTAACTAAAAAGCAAACCCAATGACAAAGTAAAATTGAAGTTCCAGAGAGCCCTGGAAACGATCTCATGGCGGAAATAACTGGATGTAGAGAGTGGATCAATGTCATCATGAGCGTCAGCGAAGGAGCTGCTCTGCTGCACTAGAGGTACACGAGAAACCGCGCTTACCTAACTGCCGGTTACAACTCAATTTTCCAGAGAGCAAACGACGCAACGGCGGGATTTGATCTTTGTCGAACTGGTTTTCTCAAACAACTCAAGCGTTAGAATCTACAAAAGAGAAAGCCGCAACATCGAACTGTATTTGCACTTGGCATCGGCAGCTATTACCGTAATGGAAGAATACTTGTCCTATGAGAATTCTCACTTCCGATGAAGTGCTCCAGGCCGCAAGTGGGATGATACGCAAGCCTGATATGTCTGCGTTGACCCTGATGCAGCGCGCTGGCTATGCCGTGGCCCAATTTTGCGTTTCAAACTTTAAGTTCAAGTCTGTCTGCGTGATCTGCGGCCAAGGCAACAATGGTGCGGACGGATTGGCTGCGGCCGGGGCCCTTCGGGGGATTGCCACAGAGGTCTTCGTAATCATTCTGGCAGAAAGCATGGATGAACTTGGACCTGATGCAACAGCTATATGTGCTGCTTTTGATCTCCAGCCGGTCTGGGTCGCAGATGAATCGGATTTCGAGACCCAGGCGATCCAAGAGGCCCTCAATGCTGATCTGGTCCTCGATGCCATTGTGGGTGCGGGCTTCAAGCCTCCGTTGCGGGGTCTGGCCCAAAGAGCTGTGGCCGCCATCAATGATGCATCCGGAACAATCATCTCGTTAGATTTGCCCTCCGGAGTTGATGCAGACAGCAGGACACCGGTTCATGAGAGCGCCGACGACATAGTCTTTGCTCACGGGATCATCACTTTCATTGCACCCCGGCCGGCCCATATTCTTGGAGAACTTTCTTCCGGTCCAATCGCGGTCAGCGAGATCGGCATCCAGCCAGCTCTTGTTCCCAGCAAGACCAACTTGAATGTCATCACCGGCCAGGAGGTAGGAATCACATTCCCTCCTCGTTGCAACGAAGCGCATAAAAGCGACTTCGGTCATGTGTTGGTGGTCGCCGGGGCGCTGGGCCAGGAGGGAGCGGCGGGTCTCGCGGGAATCGCTGCGCTCACCACCGGTGCGGGCTTAGTGACAGTCGCGTGTCCTAAGTCAATTCAGGCAACCGTCGCGGGTTTTTCCCCGGTACTGATGACAGAGGGTATGCCAGAAACGGACGAGGGTACCATCTCGACGGAAGCAGGTGCCAAGTTGAATGCGCTGCTCACCGGCAAGGACGTAGTTGTTCTTGGGCCGGGGCTGTCACGCCATCCACAAACGGCCGAATTTATTCGACAACTGGTAGCGCGTTGCCGGTCGCCGCTTGTGCTGGATGCGGATGGACTGAATCCCTTTGAAGGACATTACAATGAACTCAAGCGTTCTGCCGAGACTTTGGCTGTCCGCGTTCTTGCTCTTCATCCGGAAGAAGCGGCGCGGCTGCTTGGCGTTTCGACCAACGACATCCAGAAGGACAGGTTGGAAGCGGCGCGGTGCATCTCCCGAGAGACCGGCTCCTGCGTGGTCCTGAAGGGATGGAGAACGGTGGTGTCCGGCGTGTCGGGTGAAACGTGGATCAACATGAGCGGCAATCCCGCAATGGCCAAAAGTGGTTCGGGGAGCGTGCTTTCCGGTATGATTGGCGCGGCGCTGGGCAGGCACGCGGGAAATCGGCAACAGAATATTGACGAACCATCGCCTTTGCTCATGGACATCAGTGTGGCAGCAGCGGTATATCTGCATGGACTGGCGGGAGACATTGCCCGCGATGCGCTCCATGAAAATACTGTGCTGGCAACCGACCTGTTGGAAGAACTCGCGGAAGCATTCCGGGATTGCGGACTACAGATGGACCAAGGTCTATTTTATCTGCATAAGTGAGTATGAGTTTTACCGCAAGGGCTCAAAGGAAGATTTGAAGAGCCGAGCAAATTACTATGGCAGTTGAGGAAATGGTGTAGCTGTTATGGGTGGAAGCCCGGCCTTCAGGCCGGGAAGATATTGTCAATAAGATAGCGCTTTAGCGTTGGGGGCGCCAATGACTAGAGCGTGTTTCATAAATAGGCTTTGAGGGGCACTGACGTTGGTGGCGGAGAACAAAAGACCAGCAAAAATCAGTACTTCGGCCCTGGGTTCCCCGGCTGTTGTCCCACGAACAGGGTATTTATGAAACACGCTCTACACTAATTCCTAAACTGCTCTAAATTTCCCAGTCTGTTTCAACGAGAACAAGATTCTCAACGATGTAATTCGGCACGTCCCACATTAACCAATTGCCAAGTTTTATTAGATAGGGGTTTTGCTCTTGATATTCTTTTGAAATTTCGTGATTCGTTTGTTGGATAACCGCGATTTTTCAATTACTCAATTACCAAATTACGCAATTACAAAATTCGCAAGCGGCTGCCCTCATCGTAACCAGAGCAAAATTTCTGTAATTGCCGGCATGACGGCTTAATTCACCGTCAAGCTGATCGTCGCTGCATGAGTTACTGAGCCATTTGCACCTTGCAAGATGATTTTGTCGTAGGTACCGGCCGTTGTGCTTGGAGAGGTCTGGATGGTCAATGTGGCTGAGGCCGAGCCGTTGGATGGAACTGATACGGATGGGGCCGACCATGTTGCGGTCAATTCCGGAATCTTCGGCAAGTTCAACACTGCTGGAGCTATGATTCCTTCAAAGCCACCGAGGCTTGCGAATGTTACTTTGTAGCTCGTTGCCTGTCCCCGGATAATCGTTTGGCTGCCAGCATCAACGACAACACTGAAGTCCCCCAAACCACTATACGAGAGAGTGGTTGAGTCGCCCGTGGAGTTGTCCCGCAGAACATCGTGGTACGTACCAAGTTGTCGCAGCAAAAATGGTCCGTCAGTATAGGCCCCAGCATTGTTCACATTCACCGAAAACTGGTGGACCGTTCCATCCGGGAAGGTGGAGATATCCGTAACTGATTCTCCGGCAACCGCCAGGCCTGTAATGCTGACCTTGGTTACACCCACTGTGGGATGGGCCGTAGAAATTGCCACGGTAATGGTCTTCCGTGGCGCGGCAACTGTTAGGCTGGCCGGCAATGGAGCAGCGTGAGTTACTGACCCGCTTGATCCTTTAAAAACAATTTTGCCGTAGCTCCCAGCAGGCGTGCTTTTCAAAATCTGGATTGTCAATGTAGCGGAGGATGATCCGTTCGAGGGTACTTTCACATCCGGGGTGGACCACAAGGCGACCGCTCCTGGCACCTTTTTCCAGTTCAGCGCCGATGGAACTACGATTCCGCCAAAGCCCGACATGCTCGTGAAAGTCACCGTGTAATTCGCCGCGTCTCCGCTTCCAATGGTCTGGTGTACAGGGTCGATGGCCACCGCGAAGTCGCCGATCCCACTGTAGGAAATAGTAGTTGAAGCGCCAGTAACGCTGTCCCGCAAAACATCATGGTAGGCGCCGAGTTGTTGCAGCACGAACGGACCGTCTATATATTCCCCGGTGTTGTTGGCCGTGAAGGAGAATATGTGGACGGTCCCATCCGGGAAAGTGGAAGTATCGGTCATCTTAGCTCCGGGACTTGCCTTCCCGCTAATGCTGACCTTAGTTACGCCTACAATGGGACGGGCCGGAGAAAATGTTGCCGTGATACCGGGTGCTGCGGCCGGTCGCGCTTGCAGCATAAGGCCGCACGCCAGGAAAAAAGCACAGATACTATTCAAACCCATTGGCCTCGTTCGCGAATCTTTCCCCGTCGTCGGCCAACCCTCTCACGGGCAAACGACGCCAGCATCTCTCGGTCAACTATGCGGTTCAATTTCATTTTGATGAAGCTGTTGATGCTCTTCAACTCCATGACCAGCCCTTCCATGCCAAAAGCCACAAACGGCGTCAAGTCAAACGGGCAGCCTCGCCAGGCCCGGTGCAGGAGCGTGTGATACTGGATGTCGTTCTGGTAAAAATAATTTGAGAGTCCGTAGCTGCCATGCACGTTATATCCGTGCTGAAAAAGAATGGATGCCGCCACCAGCCGGGCCATTCTTCCATTTCCATCGTCAAATGGATGCAATGTGTCAAAGAAAAAGTGGGCCAGTAGCGCATGAACCACTGGCGGCAAGCTGGTTAGTTTCTTGCTGTTGATGAATTGTATGTACCGCTCCATTAAGAACGGAAGCTTGTCTGCCGGCGCTCCTATATGAATGCCACCTACTTCTATTCTGCCGACTTGAACAGGTAAGCTCCTCAGGATGCCAGGACGGTTGTAGTCAACCGTGGAGCTGCCGCTGACCATGCGGTGCATAATACGGATGTCGTCCAGCAAAAGTGGGGCACTTCCCGGAAAAAATCGTCCCTTTGCCCATGCCCGTGCCGTGGCTGCAGCCGCGTTCTTGATCTGAAATTCTTTCTGGGCATCGGCAACCTGATTTTGCTGAGGTGGCTGTCCGGCAGGCAAGTCAGGCGCGTGGGTAACGTAGGCGCCAGAAACCGGGTCCGATGCGCCGAGCCAGCGACGCGGAAGAACACGAATATAGGCAGCTTCTTTGTACGACTCGATTGCGATTATATGCGGGACGAGCGCTTGCAAGTCGAGGCAGTAGTCGAACTCAAATGTGACCCAATCTCCGTCAAGCAATTCTTAAGTCTCCCGCGCCGCCTGACCAATATTATGGCTTGGTGGCTTCAGATTCAGTCTTTGCTACTCCAGCATTTTCATTGGCAACGTTCTGAGTGCTTAAGAAATTCACGATTGTGGTCACATCAATCTGGCCAAGACGCAGGTTGGGCATCGGCGCCTTGTATTTTGCGGCAAGGGCCTTGGCAATGGGGTCGCCTGCCGCCAGCATCTTGTCCGGCTCGGAGATATAGCGCATTAGCCATGCGCGCTCGCGGGCAGCGGCAACGCCCCGCAGATCCGGTCCGATCTTATCACCGTGACCAATTGTGTGGCACGCCGCGCATTGCTTGGCGAAGAGATACTGTCCCGCATCATCCATTTTAATGGGAGCGGCTTCAGCGTAACTCTTGGTCGCCACCTCATGATTTTTCCAGGTGTCCACAAAATTGCCGATCAGGTTCGTAAGGAATCGCGGATTATCGGTGGCAGAATCGCGCAGCCACTGGCCGTTCGCCTCGTTGCCGATCAGCAGGTGAGGAAGGTGTCCATCTTTATTCACGCTGGGGTCGGAATATAGTCCCAGCTTTTTGCTGAGCTCGTCAATCTCTTCCTTTTTGCCTGTGAGGAAGACCCAGCCGGGGCCAGCATGAAACTTTTCCGCGTAAGCCTTCAATGCCGCCGGAGTATCGCGCACCGGATCAATGCTGATGGAATAAAAGAAGATGTCTTTTCCCACGCGCTCACCCAGCATTTTCTGCACCTGAGCCAGGCGTGCCGTCTCCAACGGGCACGAATATTCGCAATTGGTATAGATAAGGTTGATGGCTACGATCTTGCCCTTGATCAGGTCATCATAAAAATGGACCTTCTTCCCATCCTGGGTCGTGAGCTCAGTGTTGGGAAAATAGTTTGCTCCCCAACGGCCGTCCGCCACCGCCAGGTGTGCGAACAAGAGTGCCAAAGCTCCGGCAAATAATGCTGAAGCCGTGAGGAGTCTTACCCAACTCTTCGGCAGCATAATGTACTCCATATACTCGAAACAGAAGCAGTGGAAAACCGCTTCGTCCCGAAGAGAACTAGTGCAGTCCCGGCGCACACTGGCAGGGTGTGCGCCGGGATCCGATTTAGAACGCGCCGGGCAGGATGTCGTCTGGCGCCTGGAACGTCACCCCTGTCGGCGATGGAATGGGTGTCGGGAGCGGATTCAAGAACGCGCCTCCGGCATTGTTGATCTCCCATCGCAACAGCATGGCGTTGTCTTCGTGCATGGTGTTATGGCAGTGCTCCATGAACATGCCACCCCAGTCGCGGAATTGCATCGCGATCGTGACGCTTCCTCCGGCATGAAGACGATAGACATCCTTTCGGCCTTTCTCCCACGCCGGAACCTGGCTGGCGCTGCCATTACGGGCGAGGATCTGGCCTTCTTCAAAGTGGATGTGAATTGGGTGGTCCCAACTATCGCGGGCATTTACCAGGGTCCAGATTTCCTTGGTGCCGAATCCCGGTGCAGAGGAAATCCGCCCGAAATCCGCCTTAAGCGCCGATCCGCCTTGACGCCGGCTGCTGCCACCCGTGTTCCCAGTGGCAATGCCCCAGCCACCACCGCCAGTGTAGGAGGTGATTGGGTCATTGGTGGTCTGGTTGGCATTATCGTCAAACACAAACTGCCGCTGCCGGGCTGTCGCGATCTGCGACAAATCGGGGTTCGGGATCAAATTGATTGGTGTGTTTGGACAAATGCTCTGATCCGCCTGGGCGGGGTTTCGCACGACCTGGAAGCGCAGGAACGCGCCCACGCACGGATCACTGGATTGGCCGCCGAGGGCTGCTGCTACTGAGAGTATCTGGCCAGGCCCTTTTCCGTCCTGGTGCTCTTGCAGGTTCACCAAGTCTACGGTTTGCCCAATGTTGTAGCGGGAGAAGTCAATCACGATGTCATAGCGCTCCGCGATGCCCTGCTGGTCAAGCTGAGTCAGAGGCACCGTGGTAGGAAGCAGATTGCCATCGTTGGCGATCTGGACCATCACCGAGCTATCGCTCAGCGCCAGCACAAAGAAGCGGGAAACGCTGGCATTGAGGATGCGGAATCGGTATTTGCGCCGCTCCACTTGGAAGAATGGTTTATAGGCAAGATTCACGGTCATGGCGTCACCCAGGAAGCCGTCGAAGGCGAAGATGTCCATGGCGAGCTGACCATTGGCGTCCCATGCTTTATCTGCGAGCATGAGATTGACGTCGTAATCCAGATTGCCCCAGTCTTTGGCGGTGCCGCTGGGCAGCCGCAGGTTGACGCCATCGTTGATCGATTCATTGCCTCGGTCGAGGGAGCTGTAGATGTTCGTCATGGCAGCGTTGCATTTGTAGACATTCTGCGCCGTGAAGCTGAACATGTGATCGTGGAACCAATGGGTGCTCATGGTTTCCCGCCAGTCGCCTGGCAGCTTGTTGATGCCGCCGCTTCCATTGGGACTGCCAGCCCGGGGATCGGTGGCCCCGGTGTTGATAGTTGTAAATCCCGCCAACACCCACGGCCAGTGATAGTCATAAAACTGATTGGGGAAGAAATAGGCGCCGGTGAAGCCGTCATTCTCCGCGCCATGGTGGCCATTGTGCTCGTGGGTCGTCAGGGTAAACCGTCCGAAGCCGTTGTTCTGGGTTACATCGGTCGGCAACTGGTTATGGTGCCGGAACAGAATGGGCTCTCCGTAGCGCGCCATCACCAGCTTGGGCGGAATGGTGCCGTTGAAGGTCCACACTGAGTTTGGCTGCTGAACCGGCATGGAAGGATGAAACTGCAACGGGATCGAATGCGTTGGATCAATACCGGAATTCAGACTCGACGGAACCTGAGGGTTATAACTGGTGTTCGTAGTGGCCCCTCGGGTCGCGACTTCGATTGCCACCTGGGGCGGCATGGTGTTGAAACGCTGGTGCGCCCAGATGTTTCCTGGTGGACGTCCTTCAATCGGTCCAGTCAAGCCGGTTCGCCCGCCTACCAATTTGGGATCGACTGGTTGCTGTGTCTGGTTGGACTGCGCCTGGGGTGCAGGATTCAGCGTTGAAACTGCGTTCCGTTGCAAGACGTCAAAGCGGGGCATCGGCTGAGTGAATGGCTGCACGCCAAAAAGCGGACTTGGCGTCAGCCCTGTGGGAATGCCGCTGCCGCCGCCGCTTCTGAAGTCGAAAGGTAGTGCGTTGGCGGGTCTGACAAATGGGTTCAAACCTCCGATGGGCGCCAGAATACCGGCAGTCGTAAACAGTCCCCACTTGACGAGATCTCGCCGCGAGACCTGTCCATGGGACAAAGCTCTCGTTATTTCCTGACGGTTCTTGCGCGCGTTCTCTGCATCTCTCAGTCGTGCTTTGTCAGAGTTTTCTGATAGCCAGAAACCTTCTTTACGATCCTTACGGCCCATATTTTCCTCCTCATATTCAGTAACTTGGCTGTGCTCCGGCTTTGACTTACAACAACGAAAGTCTTAGCTGAAGGGAATGGCTGTTGGCATAAGAAATGTTCGTTCTGCGGCATTGGGCTTGACACGAAGTGAGTTGTGCCATGCGAGCAACGAACGTGCGGAGGCCCAAGCACGATTTCTTTGAATCAAAGAGAACCGGCATTACCTCTGTTCTATGCGATGGAGTGGACAGCGTGAGATCTTGCCGATTCGGCTTCTCTCGGCCCTGGATTGCCGGCATAATCGATTGACCCAAATCAAATCTGCGCCCGTGACGGTCTTATTATCCAAGCGAATTTCAGATCTGTGCTCTGAGCAGTTCTAACTCAAGAAAAGATGTTTCCCAAAAGCGAACAGGCCGCGCATACTACTTCGCTCTCGTGAACACAGTCAAGTATTTTATTGAGACGCCTCAGTCTTTAAGAAACGGACTTAAAACGCTGAACAAAATCGATTTATAGGGAACTTATCCTTAACAATGTTTTGAAAAATCAGCGTAAATCGAAGCGCAGATCTTGATTTGGACATTCGAGCAACAGTCAGCACCTGAGAAAGTGCGGGTTGGCCAACCGAAGGTCAGGCCTCTTTTTTAACTTCGGTTCTTTTCGGCTGCATCGGGCCACTCGGTAACTATCCAACAAGTGATCTTTCGCCGGGGCCCATCCTAGTGAGTTGAATGGTCGGAATTGCCGCTAAACCGTCCCGTATTCCTGGTGCAACATCAGGCGGTCTAGATGATCTGATTACCCAACGTGGGTAAGACAAATCCCGCCCTCTAAGCTCTACAAAAAATGGATACTTACAAGTCTTTTTGCTTGACTCGCAGTAAACTACCGCTAGACCCAATACCGGCTTGCTCTTCGCAAGCCGCTCCTGATGCAATGGTCTTGCGTTGTGTTACTGCGGCGTCGTCCAGATGTAACCGATTATGCCGTCTTCCACATATCCCAATTGCCGGAGGGCGCGCTGTCTTTCGTTGTTGTCTATCGTATACAGATGGTCCTGAGTCCTGGGATTGAAAAGGCGATATAAAGGCGTGGTGCCGGGCTGTTGAGAACTGGCAACATAACCTGCCAGACCCTCATATCTGTATCCCTGACTCTCAACTCTTTCCCTTTCATTACGGTCGGTAGTGTAGTAGTGTGCGGAGCCATTGGTCTGCACTAGCCGATAAAGCGGAACAACGCCCTCAGGAACCGGTGGATACAGGTATCCGATGTTGCCTTCGGATCTGTAGCCAGAGAGATTGTTCGCCTCGGGTTGAGAGGCAGTGTAGAAATGCCCGCCGTCTCGCGAAGAGAACCTGTAGAAAGGGACGCGACCCGTGCCCTGACCACCACCGCCACCTCCATCGCCAGGGTAACTATCGCCGGACGTGACAAAAGAATCTATCGGGCTTCGGGAGTAATTATCGCCATTGCGATCGTTGTCGCCACGGCCTGAATCCACGGTAAAGAAATACTGTGTATTGGAACGTAAGTTTCGCAGCGTGACCCGGTGGTCGCTATTGCTATAGTTGGATTGGGCAGTCTGCGACAGATTGTCGGAATCGGTTCCATAATAGACAGTTCCGCGACCGCCTCTGTTTGTGGTCCACGCAATGACTGCACTGTTCCGCTGGACAGACTCAACCCACGGGCCTCTGGTGATGCGCATACTCTGCGAATCCTGTGACGATTGGCTGTTTGTGCCCAATGCCAGCGGAGCAGCGATTAAACAAGCTATGGCTGTATACAAGACCACTTTGTTCATGTCCTTCATCCTCCTCAAGAAATTTTCTTTTCGCGAACGAAGCAAGCCGGGAGATCACTGTCATGGCCCGTTCAACCAAACCTGGAACAATCCGCCACCGAGATCCGGATATACCCGAGAAAATCTGAGCAGAGCTATTTAACCACCGATTCTCCCTTATTAGTATTGATAAAGAAATTACATATAGATAAACACTGGATTCAAGTAAAAGTATCGGCGCGCTGAATTGCACGGGCATGTACTCGAGACGCATATCGTGCAGCACCATTGGTGTCTTTCCGCCGGCGAGAGCATGTCCTGATGGCTTTTCGAAATCAGGTGTATTCGCTTCCTGCTCGTACCCAAGCCCACATAACTGGTCTACAGTAATTGGCGTGTCAGCAGATGATCGATTTAAGAATCTGCATCCAGTTTTCTGTTCAAGGTGGCATTTTATGAAACAAACTCCAGCTTTGGCAATCGGAGCCGCACTCTTGCTCGGCGTGGCCTTAACGGACATGGCGCGCAGCGATACACCCCGAAAATCGGACACGATCGTCTTTGAGGGCACGGTGCTCAACGTTGGTCCTCATCCTCATATTGCATGTGGACTGCTCGCCATCTACCAGCTCGCGACCTATAAGGTCGAGCGGGTCTGGAAGGGTGATGTGCCTCTGGGAGAGATCGTTGTTGAGCATCTCGCATGCAGCGGAAAGGAGCTGGAAGGGATCAAGCAGGGAGATAGGGTCCTGGTAATCGTGACCCGTGAAACCAAAGCGCCCCTGGAAACAACAACCAGCGTGGAAGGAACTCGTGAAGAAAAGGCAAAGCCGGCCGTCTTTTTTTATAACGCCCAGCGGGTTGGCAAATTGACCAATTGTTGTGACAAGCAATAGACGAATTTGTGGCAACAACTCACATCTTTTGTTCAGGCGTTGGCTCTTTGGTTTCGATGGGGAGCGAACGCCGGGGTTGTCCGATCAAATAGAGAAACAGGGCAGACAAAGCCCCTATGATGATGGTGAGCGGCCATATTTCAAAGAGCAACTGCGGGCCACAGATGAGATACTGCATCCAGTTGGGCAGCCTGACTGAAGACCGTTGCAGGTCGAAGCTAAGCAGGGCCAGCGCCACCACAATACAGGGCGCAAGAACTGCGCCAGAGATCAACCAAACCAGTATTTTGCTTTCTCCGAAGACCCGGGCGAGCCTTTTCAAAGCCAGCCCGAATAGATAGGAATTAAAGCTTCCGCAGGCAAAACTGAAGAATAATATGCCAAGAACTGCATCTTTGTGGGCGGCCTTTTCGCCGAGACGCATCATAACGACGATTGCGGTAACAACGCATGGGACGACCACAGACCCAACGTGATAAGCGAGCGTGCGACCCAGAGACATGTCCATAGATGGTACTCTGGCTTGGAGATTCGCGCATCCATGCAGTGAGCTGCTCTCGATTTCTTCCAACTCGGTGCGTTCTTATTTCATCTCACTTCATAACGATAATTTCTGCAATCCCATAAAGAGCAGAAGTGAAGGCCTGGGTGTGAATCCAGTGGAGGATCCATGAAGCAAAAGTGTCTGCGCGTCCTGGTAGCGACGCCGCTGCTCGCGGCGATGAGTCTTTCGGCGCAAAGCTTTGGCGGCGCTCGTCTGGTTCAATCGGCGGAGCCGGAAAATCATCACGTTTACATACAAACAGCCGCGTACCAGTCTGAGGTACCCCGGCACACGACGAAAAGAGTGCGGCGGCGTTCGAAGAAAAAATCCATCCTCATTGTTGGCGGTTCAGCATTGGGCGGAGCTGCTATCGGCGGTCTCGCCGCTGGAAAGAAGGGCGCAGTCATCGGCGCATTAGCTGGCGGCGGCGCGGGTTACATCTATGATCGCAAGTCGCAAAAGAAGCCGATTATTCCTAAATAACCGATAGACAATGCTGAGATGCAAAAGCCCTTCTTTTCAATGGAAGGGCTTTTTCTTTTCCAGCATTGATATGGGCTGTGCCAAACCTTTAATGTCCGCTGGTACTGGTGCTGCTGGGCGTTGACGCTGCCGGTTTCAGATACTTGCCATACCATGCCAGGTAGCGCTCGATGCGGTCTTTCTGGTAGCTCGGCCGCGCGATGCCGTGCTTCTCGCCAGGATAGACCACCAGTTGGGTAGGCACTCCCAGGCTGTTGAGCGCCTGGTACATCTGTTCGCCACCTACCAGCGGCACGTTGAAATCCTTCTCGCCGCCCAGAAAGAGCGTTGGGGTGGTGATCTGATCGGCGTGGAGAAAAGGATAGGAAATCTTGATCCACGGATCCAGGCCGACCTTCCACGGAGCGCCAATTTCTTCTTCGTACTGAATAATGTACTGATCGACTCCGTAGAGCGCGATCGGGAAGGCGGTCCCGGCGCCGCTGGTGGCTGCCTTGAAGCGGTGATCTCTTGCGATGGCGGCATCGGTAAGAATGCCGCCATAGCTCCAGCCGCCAATGCCCAGACGATCCGGATCGGCCAAGCCGGTGGATACTACATAATCCATTGCGGCCAGCAGATCGATGACCTCTTTGTTGCCCCAGTCGGAAGCAATTGCCGTCTGATATTTCTCTCCCCGTCCGGAGCTGCCGCGATAGTTGACTGCGACTACCACATAGCCGTTGGCGGCAAAAATCTGGCGCTCAAAGCTGAACGAGTGCTGGTCCTGCCCGTTAGGGCCGCCGTGGATGCGCAAAAGCGTAGGATATTTCCGGCCCGGTTCATAATCGGGAGGCTTCACCAGCAAACCGTGGACCTCATTGCCGTCTTTAGCTTTACAACTGAACTCCTCGGTTGCGCCCAGCTTCAACCCGGCAAATAACGCATCATTGTGATGGGTCAGCGGGCGCAATACGCCATTCTCTAATACTTGTACTTCGGTAGAGGTATTGTCGGTGGAAGCCAGCACGGCGAGCCGGCCATCTTTGCCTTGGGCCATGGTCGAGATTACAACCGGCGCTGTGGTCAGCTTCTCGACTGCGCCTCCATTTGAAGGAATGCGTGCCGGATATTGGGAGCGATCATCCGCTACCAGGAACAGGATGGAGCCATCCGGGGTAAAGCGCGGGGACGAGACGCCGCGATCAAGGTTGCTGGTAAGCACTTTGGGTTCACCACCGGCCACCGGCACAACCGCGATGCGATTCATGTTGTAGGCGTCATACTTAGCGCCGGTGCTTTGCAGGTAGACCAGCCGCGCGCCGTCCGGGCTCCATTCGGGCGCAGTGCGCGAAGAGGACGAGTGCACACCGTCATAGCGTGTCAACTGCCGGGCTGTTGCGCCGGTGCGCGCTTCAATCATATAAACGTTCCAGGTGTTGTATCGCTCCGCTTCTTTTCCTTCTTTGCCCAGGAAGGCGATGGACTGGCCGTCAGGCGACCAGGTTGCTGAGGCGGCTTCGAGGGTCTCGGAGGTCAGCGCATCGGATCTTTTTGTGGCGATATCAAACAGGTAAAGGCGCGTGGGTTTTTGCGTCAGGTAGCCGAATTCGTCTTGCTTAAAATGGTAACGGTCGATCACGATGGGCTTGGGCGCCTTGGCTGCCGGAGTCGGACTCGGGCTGGCATTCGGGCTGGGGCCAGAACTGGCGTTCGGCGCAGGTCCGGCAGGTTCTTCGTCCGGCTCGTTTGGATCGCGCTCTCCCATCACCAGCAGCAGCCGCTTGGAGTCAGGTGACCAATTGTAGGATGTAAGTCTGTCTTTGACCTCGGTGAGTTGCTGGGCCTCACCGCCCATGCGGTCGAGCAGCCATACTTGCGAGCCCTTTGCTTTGCCCTTGCGTCCTGAAAGAAATGAGAGATATCGGCCATCGGGACTCCAGCGCGGCGCGGTCTCGCTCTCGGGACTGGAGGTGAGCCGCAACTGCTGCGTGCCGTCCCAACTCGCCATCCATACATCACTGTCGCTCTTGTCCGCTGTAGTGTCGACAGAGCTGAGGGTATAGGCTACCCACTTGCCTTCGGGCGAGATTTGCACGTCGCGAACATCCTGAAAGCGGTGCATGTCGTCCAGCTTGAGCAGCCGCCGCGTGGCGGACTGGGCCAACAACAGGGAAGCCGACAATAAAACAATCGTAAGATGGAATTTCTTAACTCTGAACATGGCCTAAGAGTCTACCACTCGTTCCCAATGATTCTGCGCCAATTGCCAACCAGGGCGAAAAAAGAGACATTTTTCCTGGGACAGAAAACGTTTATAGTAGGGCCTACTATATCAAGTATCTAATTTAAGGGAGAATGGAGCCATGGCGCACATCGCAGTGGTCCAAAAAGCGGTTGGAGAGCGGATCCGAAAACTGCGGGAGAAGAAAGGCTGGACACAGGCCCTCCTGGCAACTCGGTGCCACATGCACCGCAGTCACATGGGCGAAGTGGAACGGGGAGAAACCAACCTGACGCTCTCCACGGTATTAGTACTGGTCGACAAGCTGGATACCACCGTCGCGGCGCTGTTCAAAGGAATCGCATGAGCCTCAAAATTCACCGCAGTGGGCTAATCCCCAGTTTCCTCGTTTATGTGGTGAAATTCTGGAAGCGGTTCTTGGGCATTGAGCTGCTTGAGGGTTCCCTCAGGCTTGGGGCTGCTTTTGAGTAGTCCGGCATAGTGATGCCGCCAGGCGGAACGTCGGTCGCCGCCAACGGCGGCCTCCTTATGAATTTTGTCCAGCCGCGCCGCTATGCCTTCCTCAGACTTGGCCGCCTCTGCGAGTTCCGCAGCCAGTGATTGCATCACGGAATGCCGGTTTAGAATGGTCTCGTAATACCGCCGATTGTCTGGTCCCCATTATCTGACCATCTTCGAAGAGGACTGAATCAAGCGACAAAGTGATTGACACTATGCGGTCCGTGAGCACCGACTTGTCTTTTGCCGACCATGTCAGAGGTTCGAGCACACCGGTACTGGGAAGGCGGTTGAAATGTTCTTGCGACGAATAGCCGGATGGAGTGATCAATGAGAGATTCCCGGCTTTTACAATGGGCCGGACCGGCCCAATGTAGTAGCCATCGCAGGTCAGCGTCCGCTGCACTGAATGACCGGACCCGTCCGTATACGTCCAAACGACATCAACCATGGTGATGGATTTGTCCCTTTGGTTCTTGAGAATAAAAGATCCAGGAGGCAATGATCTGAATTGAGCATCAAGCAGCGGCGGGACCAGCGGCCGATGAGCATCATCTAAGGGGATGATCTCTACTCTCGCCAGATCCGGTTTGTTGGTAATATTTATGGACGGCATAATATAGTCCTGAGCGTGAATGACGGACCTGCTGCCCTGCGGAACTGTCAGAGTCGCCGCAATCAAAAGAAGATCTCTGAGCGTTACGATTCCGTCTGTTTTAGCCGTTATTTACCAATCACAAAGAACACATCGTAGGCCCAGCGTCCAGGCTCGCCTGATTCGGTATGGTCGCGGCGGTCGCGCTTTTCACCGGGGTTCACCTGCGCCTTGTAGCGAAAAGCATTTCCATATTGGTCCTGTCTTCGCGACTGGAAATAGTGGAGACTTAGGCTGTAGATTCCCAGCTCCGGCAGGGTGTGCAGTTCGTTGGGCTGGGCGATGCCATCGTGGTTGTCATCAATCCACAGTCTGAGCTTGGGGAAAACTGCGTCATGCTCGTCGATAATGCCGTCCCTGTTGCCGCCTTGATCGGGCTCGTCAAATTCGGCCAGCGCCAGGAACCCGTTCTCGTGTTTGGCCTGATCCTGGGTGGTGAAATTGCCGAACAGCTCCTTCCCGCTGGAGATATTGCCATCACCATTACGGTCGAGCACCAGAAAGGCATTGTGCGATCCAGGGGCAGTCCAGGCGATCTGCACCGGCTTCCCATCGCCGCGAATATCAAACATCACGCCGTTGGCAGCCGATGTCAGATGGAAGCCCTCGCCCTCAGTGTCAATGATGATGGGACTGCCCGATCCAGGCCCACAAGTTGTTCCGGCATCAGTGCTGCTGCCATCGCTTAAGGCCGTGGGACCGCCACTGTTGCCAATGGCATTGCCGCATGTTCCGTCGCCGGTTCCCACGCCGCCACCAGTTGGAGGTGTTCTGGGTATAAGTTCCCTGTTGGGGCCGTCTTTGCCCGGTTGCCCCTGGGCCCCAAAGTTACCGGACGCGCCTAATCGGCCTGCATCACCTTGTCCTATGGGGAAGCCGTCTCTGGCCCGGCCGCCGCATCCCGATGCTCCCAATCCTCCCTTGCCTCCAGCCCCTCCGGCACCTGCTGGGCCATTGCCGCCAGGCTCACCACCATCGCCCCCAGGGCCGCCATTGTTTGAGAACGAATAAGCAACTGAGATTGTGGAGTTTGCCGGAATTGACACAATAATTGGCGCGCCATTTCCACCGGTTCCACCGATACCACCATCTCCGGCTTTGCCGCCGTCTCCGGCCTTACCGCCGTGGCCGCCCGTTCCTCCCTGGCCAAGATCGCAACCGCAGGCCACGCCATCGCCGCCTTCGCCTCCCCTGCCTCCATTGCCGCCCTGTCCCCCGGTTCCGCCAACTCCCCCTTGGCCTCCTTTTCCCCCGTTGGCCAAGAAAGTATAGCTTTGGATATCATCATCTCTCACGGTGAAATCCAGCTCTCTAGCATCTCCGCCTCGTCCCCCGACTCCACCTGTGCCACCATCCGTGCCCGCAGGACCATCTCCTCCGCTAACCCCGCCCTCTCCATTGTTGTTGCTTGGACATACGCCATTCGGAGATTTGGGCGCAGCGTCGGGAGTACCAGTATCGGCCTGAGGAGGGGTAGTTCCCGTTAGCCCCTGCCTGCCGAGCAGCCCACTATTGTCAATAACTACAGGAGGGTTTTGGAAAGAGGCAGCATCAAACCTATTCCAAGAAACAGTTTGCTGCTTGGCTCTGGAACTATGTGGCCGGGTTGGCGCCAGTTGGGGTGCAACACCGCTGGTATCAATGGTTATGTGCATCCCAGGCTGATTCAGGTCGCGTACGACGGAAAAAGAAGGCAGAGCAGGCTTACCGCCAGATTTGACGTCCAGGAATTTGGTCTTTTTGTGCAGAGCCTGGGCCAAAGTCATGCCTAATACAGCCGTTGGCTGCGCCGGCAAGATATGGATGCCATGAGGCCCTTTGACCACAACATTGCGGCCTTCAAATACTAGATTTTTTACGAGAATTACCGTGTCGCCCGTAATCTCGACCTTCTCTGGCAGATACAAGGTATCGGCCATGTAAACGCCCTTGAGGGGACCTTTCTCGTAATAAACCTCCTGCATTTCCGGCATGGAGTCCAATACAGGTTTGAGCTTCTTCGGCCATTCGTCATCCAATAATTCCTCCGGCTCGAAGGGCACGCCTTTGTTGAGCAACATCTCGCGGGCAGCAGCGAAATGCTTGCGCCTGAATTCGCGCTGTTCCTGCCGCGATTCGGGCTGCACGTCTGGAGTGGCGTTTACCACCTTTCCACTTGGCCCCAACACCGGCTTTTCGGCTGTGCTCCAGGCCAGTTCGAAAGGTGCGCTTTTTAGTTTGGTTTGTGATTGGGCAATGCAAGAACTGAAAAGCGTTAATAGAAAAATTGCCAGGACGAAGGACAGAACGCGCTTCATGCAATACTCCTTGCGAAAGCTTGATTCAACCGTCGAAACCGGGTCCTTCCATCACTGCAATATTCCTTGAATTGTACATTGAACTGGGAACATCTTTCCCTAAAACGGAAAGCAATCATCGTAGCCTCTCCTTATTGTTTGTTTCATAAGCACCGCAATGGGGCATCTTGTCTTTCACTACTGACTACACCCATAAAGCAACTTCTTGATTCCGTTGCTCCTCTCTGTTCTTTCGTAGAAAGGGAGAGGGCCGTCCCCCGGAAAAACGGCCCTTTTGCGCCAGGCCTGGCACCCCTCCTCTTCTGTGGTGGTAAGTCCGGGGTAACTCATTGACTTATTGCTTCAACTCAATGGGAAGCTGCTTTGTTTCCGGAACCTCATGCTGCGCAGCGAAATACGACTCTACTAACCATTCATCCCTGAGGCACAGAGGCTCAAAGCTGTCCTCCGGGTAGCCGCAGATGACGGTTGACCCGTCGGTGCAGGACAGCGAGTGAACATGCAGCCGGGCCAATATCAAGCCCTTCCTGCGCAGCCAGACTAAGAAGGACTGGAGTTCGTCCTTTCTTTCCTTCGGTGGCGATAGCTTTCCCACGTAATTTTTCCTGGTCTTTTGGATTTCCTCTGCATTGCTAACAATCAGATTCGTGTCCGACAGCGAAGAATTTTTGCGAAAGATTTACTTTGCGTTTCCTTCGTGCCTTTCGTCTTTAACTTCGTACTACGAGGTGCTCTGAAATCTTGTTTTTTCTCGCAAATTTTCTGCATCTCCCCGGCAAAGTTCTGGCAGTTCCGATCCACCGATCTCCCGATTCCCGACTTCCTCTGCGTTCTCTGCGACCTCTGCGGTAAAGTTTTCGACTTTGCTTTTTTGGTTGTGGCTTGCCCCGTTCTTCCGCATCATACAATTCACGTCACTTGTTTTCAAATTATTTTTCAAAGTATGTACTTAAATGTATTATCATGCAATCAATTAGTAAACAAAGCCCAAGTATCAATATCGAATGCCAGACAAATAATAGCGTAAACGTCCACAGGAGGCGGCTTAGATGAATTTCAAGGAAGGCGACCTGGTACAGGTCACCTTCGCCGGCGGCACGATGGAGGCTGAAATATTTCTGGCTTCCAGCAACGGTTTAAGCCTGGTGCTGCTCCTGGATGGCTCCCTGGATTTTTATCCGCCTCTTCTGCCGATCTTATGGCTGGACGGCGCGTATATCGATTTGTTTTGGGCGCAACCGGTGTTCATCGCTCGCAAAGATGCCGGTTGAAATTTCCTGCGGCAGCGTGGAAGGACATGCAACCGAACTGTAGGCAGTCGTGGCGCGGGCCGCCATACTGCCGAAACTTCGGCGGGGCCAACGGGCGGCCCAGTGGGTATCAAGGCCCATCCGCAGGATCAAAACCTTAAACACAGCGCGGAAAAAGAAGCATTCAGCATTCAGCCGTCAGCCAAATCTCTTCCCGGAGAGGACACAGCACGGCAGGGCCGCAACCAAAGCTTGCAGCAGGATCTACGTGGATGTACCCATACATGCGTATGCAGTACGAGATACGGGAATGAACCACGAAACTGACCTTGCCGAAGATATCAATAGCGATAAACCAGTCCCGAAGGGGACGGTGCGAAAATAGCCCAGCACGCCAGTGCTGGGTAAGGAGTTAAAAAAACGAGTAGTCCCGGAGGGACGGCTGAAAATCTGTGCCGCTTGAGACGAATTTCATGAATAGTAGTGCAGAGGACGCAGAGGAAAACCAACACCGCAAAACGCCACGCGCAATTCGCAGCAAAACCACAACCAACAGAAAACCAAGGAGCCACAGCGGAGGCGCGAAGACGCGGAGAAGACAAACCAAATTCTTCCGCTGATGAGCGCTGATAAAACCCAACGACCTTGACTTTCCTCTGTTTTATACTTTGGTCTCGCTTGGTGCTCCTTTGCAGACAAACAAGGCGACGCCTGAATTCTTTTCACTCGAAAAAATCGCAGTCATGTCCGAAAAATCCTTCCGAGCATTAAGGTCTTCTAATAAGTCTGCTTGGATGTGCCAAACCCGCGGAATATCCCGAAATCTTGGGAATTTGCCACCTTTGAACGGCTTCTCCCAGATTGCCAAGGTGATTCACAAGAATCTTAGTGCTGACTTTTACAGATCAATTCTTGGCGCCGATGGTGCTTCAAGATGGCTGTTGTGTAAAAACGGGAAGGGAATATCCTTCGGAGAAATCTGGGCGGTTTGGCCACTTCCGTCGCCCAGATTCACTATTTCAAAGGAGAATTCCCAATGCAAAAATTTGCCACTCGCCTGCTTTTAGCAGCGTTCATCTTGTGTTGTAGCTCAACCTCGATGCTGGCTGACGGCGGCGGTCCATTTCCACTGTGCTACCCCCAGGCAACATGTCGACCTGGGAGTGTGAGCATTCGTTGATAATAGTAGTCCATATTAATTACGCGGCCCGGTTCAGTGCCCGATCAACTCGAGAGCAACAGAAAGTATGCCCAATTCTCCCTGAGCTTAGTAGGTCCTGAATTGATCGTAAAATGCAAAAGCATTGTTCCATTGATCTGCCTTACCACCAAACTCAACGACGCGAGGAGGTAAATTGATTTGTAAGCGATGAGGGAGCTGAGTTAAGCTGGCCCTAATAACAATGACCATTTCTACGGCTTTCCTCTGGCTGAGTCCGCTGGTGCTACAGGTGTGGCTTCTGGTGTTGCTCGTTCGCCGGCAGGTGTTGAAAAGTTTTCCTTTCTTCACAACATACACGGCCTTTGCAATTGTTGCTGAGGCAGTTAAGTTCTTTGTGTTCCACCTGCATGTGAGTGTTGACACCAATATTCATATTTTCGTGGTTGCCGAAACAATCTATGCGGTGCTGGGCTTCCTAGCGATCTACGAGATCTTCCGCCACATCTTCAGCGACTTTTACCGCATCGGGTGGTTCAGGTTCTTCCTGCCGGGCATCGGCCTGCTTATGCTGGTGGCCTCCGTTTTGATTGCCGAGGTTCGACCACCGGTCCAGGCAAGCCGATTTCTGGCCACGGTATTTATCCTGGAGATCGGGGTGCGCTGCCTCCAGTTAGGTATGTTTTTTCTAATCTTGATCCTGGCCAAGGCCTACAACCAACGCAGGCGGTATACCTTTGGCGTGACCGTCGGATTCGGGGTCTCCGCCTTTGGCATCTTGTTCACCATTGTGGCCCGTTCCGAATTCGGAACAAAATACGCATATTTGCTTACATTTCTGCCTTCTGTGTCATATTTAATTGCAGTGCTGATCTGGCTGGCTGCATTCTGGCGGCCGGAGCCAAACCCAAATGGGGACGCTCGGTTGCCGCTTACGCCGGAGTTCTTCATCGAGCAGATACGGCGGTACAAGCAGCATGCAAAGGACGTGATACGACCATGGTTTCGATTTATATACTCTGGTTTTTTCTGATCCTCTCCCTGGGATTTGCCGTGTATCTGGTTGTCGATCATCTCACCCGTTTCCCTCGTCGAAGCATTCTCGATGTGCCGAATTTTCTCAGGGCCGCCGACCCCAAGCGCATGCAGGAGCTGTTCAATCCTGAATTTGAAGGCATGATGCGCGCCAATCTGCCCCGGCGGGAATTTCTCCAGCAGCAGCGCAAAAGCCTGCATTACGCAAGGGAATTCCTGCTATGCACCGCGCATGACGCGCAAATATTGATCGAGTTGGCCCAGAATGAAGTGTGGCGGGAAAGAGTAGAACATCCCGGCGCTCCGGACGGCGAAGAATACATTGAGAGGGCCCTAAAACTTCACCAGGCCGCGGTGGAGTATCGCACCTATGCTTTGGTGGCGTTGGTAAGAGTACGAATATGGATGGTGTTCCGGACCCAGTGGTGGTTGCCGTTCCCCGCGCCCCGGGTAGGTGAACTGAAGGAGATTTCCGGCATCAACTTTCATGCCGCTTACAATCGCCTGATGCAGACCGTATCGGACCTCTGCCAGCTCTATGGGAGCGAATTCCAGGAAGCCCTGCTGGGCGCCCTTACCAAGTCCGATACTTTGACCGCTTAACGAAAACCGAAAGATGTGAATTTTTAGGTTGCAAGTGGCCGGTCAAGGTCTATACTAAGCAATTTCTCGCGACAACCCTAAGCAGAATTTCTTCCTGAAATGGGAAGACTATCCGTTATTGAAACGCGCTTAAAAATCTTATTTCTGGACAATGCAGTGTTGCTCATGAAGATTCCTCTGCTTCCTCCGCTGCCTCTGTATTACTAACAATCAGATTCGTGCCAGGCCGCGAAGGATTTTGCGAAGATTTTCTTTGCTTTTCCTTCGTGTCCTTCGTCTTTAACTTTGTGTTCCTTAGTGGTTAAGGGTTTTGGTTTCCTCTGCTTCCTCCGTGTTTCAAAGGTTTTGTTTTGGTTGCGGCTTGCCGCGCTGTGTTTCAAAGGTTTTGGTCTATCAGCGTTGTTCCGCGCAAATCAGCGGTAGGAAGTTGGGTTTTCTTTGGTTGCGGCTTTGCTGCGCTGCGACCTTTGCGATGAGGAACTTCCCGTCAAAGCTCGAGATGCATGCGCAGGGATGGCGCCACTACCGGTCCGCGATCGCGGTTGTATCCCGGATTCACGATATAAGAGATCCCAAACGAATAATAAAGACCGCGCCAGGCGTGCAGGTTGTAATACGTTTCGAGGATATTTTCCCGTCCGTAGTTCAGCCTTCCGTCGCCCAGCAGGAAGCCCAGGCCACCCAGCTTCAGATAGAGTTGATGGTCTTTCTTGATGGCGTTGCTGGCGAAGGCCAAACCGACTTTGTCCAGCGCTCTGCCCCAGCGACGGCCGTTGTAGTCACCACCGATGAGTACTGTCTGGTCCACTTCAGTGTAGGCAAAGGACTCGTGTTGCCCTTCGTTCCAGCCAAAACGCGCGAATCCGCGCAGATTGGCGCTGACCTGCTGTTCAGTATTGAATCCAAAGCCGTATTTAACAGCCCCGAAATGCTCGTGCCTGGTAATGTCAGGCGCCGGATCTTGCCCGCTCAGAAAGCCGGCAACCGCTTCCCGGTAGCTTCCCATGTGCGCCTGGTTCACATAGCTGAGGATGCGGACTACCCCCGGTTTTTTCCACCAGGGTCCTTTTCGTAATTCGAACTCCATGCTCTGGCCGCGCGCGCGGCGGAGGTTCCAATCGAGATCGATGCCGTTGGCGACGGTGGGCATCAGCGCCAAAGCATAACGAGCTGCCCAGATTCGGTCCTGGTATTCGATGATGGCTCCGTATGTATAGCCGCGTGTGTCTGCCGCGTAGTCATACGCTCCGTTATTGTCGACGGTCCAATTGGTGAATTGAAGATGACTGTCACTGCCGGCTGAATTCAAGTCGAAAAAGTCTGGCACGCCTATCTTGCCTAGGCGGAACTCCAGGCGGCGCACCGCGGCTTCGGTTGCCAGATTGAATGGACCACGCTCCACCTCGGTTGTCCGGCGGCTCAACGGAACTATTTGATGGAGTTCTACGCGGGCCACATAGGGTTTGGGTGACAGGTTCGGATTTCGAACAACGTCGAGGTTGGTAAAGCCGGCCAGACCGAATGCCTGGCTGAGGCCGCGTCCTCCGGCGCTCTCAAAATCCAGCAGAAACTCCGTATGCTGATGGGTGCGGGGCACCTGGACGCCGAGAAACAGGGTTTCCACAAACGATGTTTTATATTCGCCGAGGCCGCTCAGGCTGTGCGCGCCGGTATAGGGCGCATGAAAATTCGGATGCGCCTGGAAAATAATGTTTGCCTGTCCGGAGATCCAGAAGGGGCCTTTCTCCAGGTGATGGAACATCGATTCCGGGTCTGCCGGCGCTGTGGTGTTTGTCTGTTGAGCATCCGGCCCATTGTGGGCCTCCGGTTGGGAAGAGACCTTCGGCGAAGCCGGTACACCCTGCGTGAGGCTGGCTGCGCCGCTCGCAGCAGGACCGCCTGGCGGAGCACTCACAGTAGTTTGTGCCGAAACCATCAGGTGCGTGAGCACGAAAAAAATGATTAGAAGAAAAACGCGCATCAAAGTTCCCTTGCGAATGTATTTTTGTACCAGGTAAGGTCTCAGCCCATTCGAATGTCTCAACATTGCACTCCAAATCCGCAAAATGACCGCAAGGGATATTCCCATTACACAGGATGTAGTTGAATAGATTGTTAAAACACGCCTCTCTGTTGAAAGCGGGAGAGCGCTTGGGTACTGATTGGAGGAGTGAGACATTGATCGGCCGAAGAGTCTTCGGCCGATTAAGGCTTCACTCGCTCAAGCTCACATCATTTTCGTGAAAGAGCGAGTGAGCGAAGGTCTAAGTGGCGTGGGCCAAGGCAGCCTTCAAATCACAGGCTCTTTCGTGAGCCATCGGAGCCTCTCAACGTGTGCGAAGGCTCCTTTTTGGTACTTCCATCATCTGTCATAATTTGGGTGTCCGGGGCTGCAACACTGCAACCCTTTGGGAAAGGTAGCAGCAATATACTATACTGTCAATAGTATATGCAATTTTGGCGTGATTTTTTTGGGGCAAGGGTTTCCTTAAAATTAAAGCGTTTCCAGCCAGACATAAAGGGAGATTACCGAAATTGAGTCATATCAGCGCGGCGAAGAAGGAACTTACCACACGTATCAATCGCATCCAGGGGCAACTGGACGGTATCAAGGATGCAGTTCAGGAAGACCGGGACTGCGCTGCAGTGTTGCAGCAAGTGGCGGCATGCCGGGGTGCGATCAACAGCCTCATGGCCGAAATAATCGAGGGCGAAATCAAATCTCACGTGCTCAGTCCAAATGCGAAAGCCAATTCTTCTGAAGCCCAGGCCGCGGACAACCTGGTTGAGGTCTTGCGCCGGTATCTCAAATAGAGGTCCCACCTTCATTTTTGAATTATCATATACTGCATGGAGTATAGTGCCATACCGAGTTCAGTTGTCGGTCCACTCCAGGGCATAGACTTCGCTTGCGGTGAACGTGTGAAACAGGATGGGGGAGTTGTCAGGAGTCAGGCCAATCCAAGTGCCGATTTGCCCCGGCACATTCTGGAGAGAAGCAAGATCTACTACAGTCGATCTCTGATGGTCCGCAATCCTGACTTGCTCGATGACTGGTTTTTGCCCGCGGGCGCTGTCGACATAGACAGATTGGGAATCGTTGGACCAGTTGATATTGTCGCCGGTAATTGAATTGGCGATGGCGATCCAGCGCCGGTTCTTGGTGTTGAACAGCATCAGCTCCTGGGTTTGGGACTGAAGCGCAACGATATATTTTCCGTCGGGCGACCATCGCGCTGTCCGAAAGCCGTGCGAGCCGGGCAGCGCTTCCACTCTTCCGGTGGCCAAATCCAGGCTGCGTATCCAACATGCTTCCATTTCCTGGCACACGACGTTGCCATAGACCAATGCCTTGCCATCCGGCGACCAGGTTGGCGCTCCCTGATTATCATTGCCCGGAGCGGCTTCCGTAGGGACGCCGCCGTCACGGCTGATCAAAAAGATCCTCCATGGTTTTTCTGGTTGTTTCCCCATAAATGCAATCTGACGGCCATCGGGTGACCAGGCTGAAAATTCAACTGCCATGGGAGCTGTGGTCAGTTGAAGGGCGTCGCTTCCATCGGGCCGGCTACGCCACAAGGAATTGTCTTGAGTATTGGTGTAGGTCATCCATTGGCCATCCCTGGAGAAAGACAGGTAGCTGGCAGACAAACCGTCAAGAAAAGTTTGGAAAGCTTTGTGCTTGGAATCAAGTTTCTGTTTCACATCAAATTTCAGCAATGCGCCACGACCAGAGCCGCCAGTCAAAAGGTAGAGGGTATTGTCGTCCTTGCCGGGAGCCAAAGCTTCCACCACACCGACCTTTACAGGAAGCTCGCTTTCGTGCGTCAGCCCACCTGCAAGCCAGCCATTCTGCGATCTCAGGAACAACGACGGCCTGCCATCTGCGCCATTTCTCAAATACACAAAATTCTTGCCAGTCTTTGTCCATATCCAATCGAAGCAACACGTGTCACCCAGAGGAAGCTTTGAGGGAGCATCCGGCACTGTACCCTTGTCCTTTCCGATCGTTATTTCCCAGGGAGAACGGCTTCTCGCCACGCTGTCTTCCAGAACAAACCGCAATCTCTCACCATTGGGGCTCCACTGCAATTGTTCCGCAGGGGAATGAAATGGTCCTAATGTACGAGAGTTTGAACCGTCTGAGTCAAACAGCAGGATCGATGTTCCGCTTGCGCAAGCAATGGTGCGGTTATCAGGCGACCAGCGGGCCGAATGGCACACCGCATCGCCCACACGGCGGCCTGTTCCGCCTTGTGCCGGCACGATCCATAGTTGTCGTTCCGGCTCTGTCCCTTCAAAGGATGTGACCAGCAGCGTCTGCCCGTCAGCGGATATGTCCTGAAGATTTACGTTGGAAAAGGGCAGGTCAACCTGGCGAATTGGCCCCCCACCAATAGGGACAGACATCAGGATTTCGCGGTTCACTTCGAATTCCGTGAAGTATAGCGTTGTGGGTCCACTCCGGAGAAAGAGCTTCTGCCGTCCATCGTCGGTGAGTTGTACGAAACGGAGCGGGCGAATCGTGGCTGATGAACGGGAATGCAAGAGCAGAAGTGTAGCGGGGCCAACAAGACATAAAACTGCAGCAAAGACGATCCATTTGTTGACGGGAACGAGCCGGGCAAGCGAACCCGAACGTACGGGTTGCAGTGGAGGATCATCGCCTAGGCGCACCTGGAGATTTTCCTCAGATTTTTCAGTTGGCTCGTTGGCGCCGTTGGAAGCGGACCCTTCTCCATCCTGGCTGACTAGCCAGGCGTCAATCTCTTCTGTGTAGGCAAAGACCGCCTGGCGTTGACCACCTGGCACCCTATGTACCGGCAAACCCTTCTTTTCCCAGCGGATCACCGTACGTACATCGCGACCGAGGTAGTTAGCAATGTCCTTCCACGAATCCAACCTCACCTTGACAGTCTGATTTCCGGGCACTTTCTTAGAACCTCTTAATGACCGGTCAAGGGGAGACACGGTTGTAGGGAGTTAAGTTGGGACAAGATTACCCTTAAAGAGGCTTGTCATCAATAGTCATCTTGCTGACAGCTCTTGCCACTCGACAGGGCAGCTTTCCTGCTTCAACCTGCCAACAGATTTTTACCTTGAGAGCCGAATTGCTGGAGATATTGTGAAAGTCGCATGTATTTGGGTTGTGTTGTTTCTTCTTTTTGTGGCAGAAGTTTGTTGCTCGCAAACCACCTGTTCAAGCGACACATCGACCGCCCCTGCCGATGGCATCAGCCAATTGGTTCCGGATGATACCGACCCAGTGGGGACTCGAGTTCCGCTGATCCTTATACACGGGATATCAGGGAGAGATGATAGCAATCTTTTGGCAAAAGATGGTTGGGCTCAATTAGAAAACTACTTAACCCAGCGTGGAATATTTCATAATTACAAAATATATCGCTTTAGATATGAAAGCAATCAACAGCCCGTGTCTGAATTAGGGAGATCCCTGAGAAATGCGTTGGATAAGGAGACTTTGCTGTCTCCTGGTTTTGACCGGTCCATAGTGATTATTGCTCATAGCATGGGTGGCCTGGTGGGCCGCTCGTTCATGAACGAATGGGCGCTCACACAAGGCGCCCATAAGGGCCAATGCGGTGGCGAGATGGTCTCAAGATTGATTACGCTTGCGACTCCGCATCATGGTACGCCATCTGCAAATGGCCTGATCAGGGTTCCGTCGAGTTTCGCTTTTCGTTGGGGAGAGTTGCCACCGGTGCTGGATTCAGAGCTGTGGGCGGCACACTTTCATTGCTTTGAATGTGTGGCACATATAGATGCGGTGAACCGTGGCGATCTCCGCTACGACAACCTGGGAGTTTTGCCGAGATGGAGTACCAACGAGTATGTCGGTGAGGAGGTGAACTCCTGGCTGCTCAACCTGAAACGCACTTATGATTTTAAGATCATCGCCTATTTTGGGTTTCTGGGAACAAATAGCGACATAACCGATTTGGGGAGCGATCTCCCGGAGACATTGTTCGCAAAGTTTAATCTTCGGATTCTGGACGAAGATGCGGAATTGAATGTTTTAGGGGTCCTTCTGGAACGGATAACTTCTCAAATCTTTGATGACGAATTCCTCCTTCCAAGATCTGTCAACTTTGTTTATAACGATGGCGTTGTTCCGGTTTTCAGTGGTTCCTTCGAAAATGGATCGGGAGTAAAGCGGGTATCCTGCCATGGTTTCAATCATAGGCAAATACTTGAAAACGGAGACACAGGCCAGAAGTGTAATAACAACCTCAGTCCCTTTGAATCGATTCTGCAGGACCTTAACAATGAAGTTCCACCGCCTAACGCTTTGATTGTGGACCCAGCGTCGAGTTGGAACTTTGGCCAGGTAATGGTTGGAGGTTTTTCCGACAAGGTTTTCACATTCAAAAACACCGGATCATCCGCCCTATCACTAACGACTCTCTCTATTAGCGGAGCAAGTTCAAATGAGTTCTTCACACCTACGCCACCGGTATTGCCTTTGGGGATCCCTGGGGGACAGTCCCAGTCAGTCACCGTTAGATTCCGTCCGGCGAGTTCCGGCAACAAACAGGCCATCCTGAACATAGCGACCGACACTAGTACTGATTCCGCCGCCCCCATCACATTAACAGGTGCAGGAACCGAAGCGTCTTGCAATGCCACACTCTCGACGACCCAGTTTGAGATATCGGCGGCGGGTGGGAGCGGCAGTTTTGACGTGACAGTTCCCGCAGGATGCGCCTGGGCGGTCAGTGCTGATCCGTCCCTGGTCTCAATAGTTTCACCATCGCAAGGGCTCGGCTTCGGAAATGGCAGTGTGACTTTCACAATTCCTCCCAATCCTGGAACGCTCAGGATCGCAAGTGTCAGATTTTCGGCGGGGACTTCATCCCAGTCCGTGACGGTGATCCAGGATGGCTCGGGGCCATCTTGCAACTACCAGTTGTCCGCAACTAGAAATGATCTGCCTGCAAGTGGCGGTACAGGCGCCTTTACAATCGCTGTTGCCAGGGGCTGCAGTTGGATGGTTTCCTCAAGCCAGCCATTCATTATCTTCTCTTCGCTTAACAGTGGCAGTGGAACGGCTGGGATCTCCTACTCGGTTACCCCGAATCCTAACGCATCCATTCGTTTCAGTACGATTTCTATCACTACACCGACTAGCGTTCTGACGTACATCGTGTCTCAGGACGCCGCTTCCAATGACCCCGGCCTTTGTAACTATGGCCTTTCCTCTACTGGAAGGGCTTACACTGCGGAAGCCTGGGACGACGCCTTCGTGGTCAACGCCACCAGTGGTTGCACCTGGACGGCCAACACCGCCGACTCCTGGATAACGCTACTGTCGTCCCGTTCGCCCGCAGCCGGCGGTTCGGGCTCAGTAGGGTTTCAGGTATTCCCCAATACAGGCTCTACGCTCCGGATGGCCACTATCATGGTGCAGGGGCAAGGTCAGAGCAATCCATTGACCTACACGATCTGGCAGCAACCGCCATCTGTTGGAAGTCCACAAATCGTGCTTCCAGTCACCAACGTTCTTCTAGGAGATGTGCTCATAAATACCAAGGCTAGTCAGACGGTCCAGATTCAGAACAAAGGAAACAAAGATCTGTCCATAGCCGCGATTTTCGAGGTCTCAGGTAGTCAGGAGATGTTCGTATCGTCGTTCAATCGGATCGTAGTGGCCGGGGGAACAAATACCTTCCAGCTTTCATTTGCGCCGAGTATCGCGGGCAAGCAGTCAGGTGTTTTTAGAATTCAGTCAAATGACCCGAACACGCCAACGGTGGACCTCACAGTCAGTGGAAACGGTATTCCCCAAAGCCAAGGGGGCACTGATTTCGTCTGGACCACCTTAGCTGGGAGCGGGCCCAGCGGGCTGACGGAGTTGGCGACGGCTACCATTAACAATACCATTTACCTTTTTAGCGGACGCAGTGCGAATGCATACGATCCAACTATCGCCCAGTGGTTCACTCTGCCAGATTTGCCGCACGGGCTGATTGATCCGGGCGCCGCTGTGATTGGCGGCAAGATCTATGTCCTTGGAGACGTAGTTTCACACCAGGTTCAGATCTTCGATCCAAGTACAAAATCGTGGAGCTTCGGAGCCGCGCTTCCAGATATGCGCGAAAGCATGGCGGTAGCCTCAGCAGGCGGGAAGCTGTATGCGATGGGAGGCATATTGTCTGGCGCTGTCATAGGGAAAGTGGCAGTCTACGATCCGGTTTCAAACAGTTGGTCGCAGGCGCACGACATGATTACGGCGCGGGCCGTCGCTGCCGCTGCCACAGTAAACGGAATCATCTATGTGATGGGTGGAATTCTTGATCAGGGAGTTAGAACCGGCGTCACTGAAATCTTTGATCCCGTAGCAAATACTTGGACGAACCGCGAGGACATGCCTACGCGGCGCTCGCACGCCGGCGTTGCTGTTCTGGGCAACGACATCTATGTCTTTGGGGGCTCGGGCAACTTCGGCACTCTCAATGTAGTGGAGAAGCAGGACACCACTAAAGTCAACGACAATCTCTTTCTCACCCAGACCTGGACGGAGAAGAACCCACTGCAGACGGCACGCCTAAGGGATGCGGCTGCCTTTGTCAATGGTAAGGCGTTCGTCTTTGGTGGGACAAATGATAGTGGAGAAGTCAACACCAATGAAGAAGGCGATATGACTGCAGCTCCGATCGCCGGTATCACCGAAACCTCTGCCAACTTTGGGGACATCGCCGTAGGACGAATTGGCGAAGTCGCTATTACAGTCGAGAACGCCGGAAATGCGGGCCTCACCTTGAGCTACGCTTTTTCACAACCAAGCCAGGAAATCCAAATATTTCGGGCCACAGAAAAACTAGCTGCGGGGCAGAGCAGCAGTCTCATCCTTAGGTTCGTTCCAAATTCAACCGGCTCCAAAACAGCTTCTCTCGTAATTACAACGAATGACACTGCGCATCCATCGATTACCGTTAGTCTGGCGGGTAATGGTGTTCAATCTCCTGCACCCGTCGCTGGGCTGTGGCAAATTTCAAAAACATTGCAGATGCCGGCGCAGACCGTGCCGCGTTACCTGGCCATTTCGAACGGCAACGCTTATGTGGTAACGAGTCCATCTGGGCTGATCGGGCTGGATCTCTCAACCGGTCTGTTGAAGTTTCAGAGTCCGTTTGCCCAGTTTCCAAATGCATTCGCCGGAATTCCAAGTGTTGATCCACAGCACGTGTATGTACCACTGTCCAATGGAGGAACGCCCGGTCAAGTGGCGGTCGTCGACCAGCGGAATGGTAATGTGATTTCTTACATACCTGCTGGATTGCAGCCCTTCGCCAGTGCCGCCAGCCAGGGCCTGGTTTATGTCACGGACGAAGTTCGCTTCACTGATGGCCATCCATCTCCTGTTATTGCCATCGATGCAGCCAGCCAGGGTTTGGTGACTTCGATCCCCATTGGCTTTAACCCCAACTACGTAGCCATCGATCCGAATGCAAGAAGAGGCTATGTCACGACATTGGGAGATGAAGGGACGATTTCATCTGGTGTAACCGTGTTCGATTTGGTTACGAACACGGTCCTAGCGAATGTTCAGACTCGCTATAACCCTAGGTCAATTGTACTTAGCGGAGGACGAGCCTACATCAGCACGGATGCTGATCTGGAAGTAATGGATCTGGCTTCGAACACCATTGTGGCGTGGATTCCATTGCCGCAAGACAACTCAGGTGTGGCCGAGAATATGGGGCAAATCTTTGTCCTGAATCCAACTTTTAATATGGTTAGCGTGATCGATACGGTTTCACTGTCCGTTGTGCAGACCCTGACTCCGGGCAAGAATCCTTCAGGGATCGCAACCGATCCGGCAACCCATATTGTGTACGTCGCGAACCAGGGCGACAGAACTATCGTTGCTTTGCAAACATCGCAAGCTAGCTTTGATATAAATTGTTCAGCACTATCGCTGTCAACTTCAGGAGCAGGCAGTGCTACATGCACTCTGGCAGGCAAGAATGGCTTTTCAGGAACGATCATTCTGTCATGTGCCAATCTCCCCGGCAGTTCGGCTTGTTCTTTTGACAGCCCATCTGTGACCGTTGGGAGCGTGCCCGTTAGCGTGAATCTCAGATTCCAGTCGGACCCAACCTTGGCCTCAGGCTCTTACTCGTTCACAGTAATGGGGACGTCTACGCACCTTGCGCGTGAAATCGGTGTGTCATTTAACGTGAGCGTAACTTCGCCGGGCCTACGCTTCGTCCCGGTCAATCCGTGCCGGGTCGTTGATACGAGGAATCCGAATGGTTCGTTTGGTGGGCCGTTCTTGAGTGGAGGAAACTCCCGAGGGTTTGTGGTTCCGGACAGCGCTTGCGGCATACCTTCTACGGCGCAGGCCTACTCGCTGAATGTGACGGTTGTTCCTCATGGCTTGCTTGGATTCTTGACCATGTATCCATGCGGGCAGCAGTTACCGCTGGCTTCAACCCTCAACTCAATTGATGGCCGGGTCAAGGCGGCTGCCGCCATCGTGCCGGCGGGCACAGGCGGGGCCGTGTGTGCCTTTGTTACCCATGACACAGAACTGGTCATCGACATCAACGGCTATTTTGTGCCCGCTACAGATACCTCTGCCCTGGCTTTCTATCCATTGGCGCCCTGTCGCCTGGTTGACACGCGCCTGGTAACAGGACCCCTGGGCGGGCCTTCTCTCACAGGCAATTCAGCCCGGACTTTCCCCATTCTGTCGAGTGCCTGTAACGTGCCTGCTGCGGCGCAAGCGTACTCCCTGAATTTCACTTCGGTGCCGAAAGGGCCCTTGGGCTTTCTGACGACATGGCCGGCTGGACATGCGCAGCCCTTCGTCTCGACCCTGAATGCGCCGACCGGTGTAGTCACGGCGAATGCCGCAATTGTGCCTGCGGGTGCGAATGGCGATGTCTCGGTATTTGTCACGAACGACTCGGACCTGGTGATCGACATCAACGGCTATTTTGGGCCGCCAGGCGCTGGTGGGTTATCGCTGTTCAATTTAACGCCATGTCGCGTGCTGGACACTCGCAATCCCCCTGGGTCCCAGCCATTGAGTGGAACGTTGAACGTCAACATTACGGCAAGCGGCTGTAGTGTTCCTTCATCCGCCCAAGCGTATGTGCTCAACGCTACAGTTGTTCCACCGGGACTGCTGGGTTATCTGACGTTGTGGCCGCAGGGTGCAGCTCAACCACTTGTCTCGACGCTGAATGCCCTGGATGGCGCTGTTACCTCGAACATGGCCATCGTCCCGACAAATAATGGTTCTATCAGTGGATTTGCGCTGAATCCGGCCCACTTGGTTCTGGATATCTCTGGATATTTCGCGCCCTAGAGCCATGACCACATAATTTATGGAAAGAAGGTTAGTGTGGACGAGGTGGACTGAGTGGGCGGTGCCATGGTTACCAATTTTCACCCGGTCAGAGCAATAGATATAAAGTAGGTTGGGCTATACATTGGGGGAAGCCCCGGATTTTAGTTGACTCTTAGTCTGGGGAGCGGGTTCTTTAGAGCCCGCGAAATGTGAACGGAGGCTTCACCTGAGTTCGCCCAGAGAGGACTTGGCTCGCATATCCTGTGCAAAACTCTGAAAGGCCAACGGAAAATCCAACCTTACCGCTGATGGCGCTGATTAGCTGATAAACCCTGGTCAAAGCAAGTGCAAAAATGTTGGCCGTAGGGCATTTACTTGAAGACGGTTATCAGGACACGAGTTCACTGTAACCTAGCCATAGCCTTCTTTCCCCGGCGCGAAGATTTTCTTTGCTTTCTCTTGTGCCCTTTATCTTTAACCTTGTGTTTTGGATTTCCTCTGCGTCCTCTCTTTCCTCTGCGGTGAGGTGTTGACTTTGCTTTTGGTTGCGGCTCGTCGGGCTATGGTTAAGGGTTTTGGTTTTCCTCTGCTCCCTCAGTTGCTCCGTGTTTCAAAGGTTTTGTTTTTGGTTGCACCCGCCTTGAATCAGCGTTTATCAGTCAAACCAGTCCCGCGCTGCGGGATCAGCGTCATCAGCGGTAAGGTTTTGATCTTCCTTTGCATCCGCGCTCATCCGCGCAAATCCGCGGTAAGGTTTTGATTCGGCTGGTTTCTGGAAAGCTCCCAGGCCTTGGCATACTTCCAGCTTACGTAAGCCGCATGAGTCAACAGCACTAGCAGCCCTTCGCGTCCGTCCAGGAATCCGAGGCGGAAGAAGTAGCTGTAGATAAATCTGAATAGAGGACGCAGCACGATATTGGTGATGCTGAACTTTACTCTCCGCTGGCTGGCGACCATCTCCGCTCCGAGGGAGGAATAGCGGTTCGCATGTTCGATAAAGCCCTCCAAGGTGGGATAGGCATGATGAATAAGATCTCCGTGCATCTGTCCTGCCTGTCCCGCCATCTTCATGTCTTCATGCACAGGACGCAGCTCGAACTCCGCCGCGCCTCGCTTTACCAATCGTAGCTTTCGATCAGGATAGTATCCGCTGTGCTTGATCCAGCGGCCAAAGTACATGTTTCTGCGGGGCATGGTATACCCGCTAAACTGCGGCGTAGCCGTCCCGGGCTTCAGGAGCGCCTTGATGCTCTCCGCCAGTTCAGGGCTGACCTCTTCATCCGCATCCAGTGACAGGATCCATTCGCACGTGGCTTTAGCCAGAGCAGAGTTTTTCTGCAAGGCAAATCCCTTCCACGGCTCAACAAAGACTTTCGCGCTATGCGACTGTGCCAGCGCGACCGTATTGTCGGTGCTGCCCGAATCGACAACAATAATTTCGTCGGCAATGCTCTTCACGCTCTCCAATGTTCGGACAATGTTGGCCTCTTCGTTAAAGGTGATAATGCAGATGGAAAGAGTCATGAGCGGCAGGATAGCAGGAGATCGGACCATCGGGTGATTCTGGTGATCGTAAGGACCTTGCGTTTAGCCCTGAACCGCAAAGGCTCTGAAACACCTTAAGTGGTATTTACCCAGGTCGTACCGGTGCCTCAGGATAACCAAGGCAATCAGCAATCGGCGCACCGTGACTCGCACTTTGAATTACACCCAAATTGGAGCAACTGCTTGCAATTAATTAGTAGCTGTGTTATAGTACGCTTGTAATTGGTATTCCCTGTTAGAACGGCTGCCCAGGCGGCCAGCACCAAAGCGTTCTTTGACAACTGAATATCTCCATTTCCAAAAGCTCCTTCTCCCGGCCTGTCTAGGCTCGATAAATGGATGGAGGACGGAGAAGTCTGCCGGGCCAAGGCCGCGCCCGCAGTTTCGAGAATAGTATGGGGGTGCTGTCCGCCGCCTTTGACCGTCTGTTCTAGAACAGAAACAGCGTTTCAAACCAATGCCGAAACAATCAACTCCTGAGTTTCCAATCAGTTGCACGGAGTTACGGCGTTGACCCCCTTTTTTCTAGGTTTATTGAATGGTAACTATCGGGACAAAATCGGACGTAAGTAGTGCCAGGGTAACCACAAATACCGTTCAGGGTCGAAAATCACATCGTTCATGGCGTCCACTCAGTCCACCACGTCCACTCAGGCCACACTTCGCTACGGGAAAAGTTGATTTTCATGAGCTTTCGCGGGCCAACGGTCCTGAAGGACACTTCTAAGGAAGACGAAAGGTGCTGGCATTGAAATCAATCCACCCACGCCTGAAAAGAAGCAAAATTAGAAATCACCAAATTGAAAATTACCAGTCCACCCCCCCTCTTTTAGATACGCCAAGGATACGCCATGGCTACTGGCTGGCAATTTACCCGACGCAATGGCCGCAAAGGAAAATTCGATGTTGATGTCAGTTTCCAGCAGATGTGAACAAATCGACCTTCCCAGATCTCCCGATGACCCGACCTGTCCCGGCTGGCCGTGGATCACCCGATCTCTATATATGCGAATATATACAGACTCGATCGATGAACTATCGCAAACAGCAGCGGTTTCTGACGTACAGCCGAATATGGGGCGCTGCATTGGTGCTTCTCCTGGTCGCCGTGGCTGCAGCTTGTTTAGAGTTTGCCGGGACGCCATCCAGATCGGTCGTTATCGCTTTCCCATTGCTGATCGCTGCAACGGCCGGTTCTCTCTACTACACGCCCGATTATCTGCATCTCACGGTGAACTTACGAAAGCGGACAAGGTGGGCGATGCGTGTCCGTTCGCGATTGCTGGGGGCGGCATTGGTCCTGGGCGTGCCTCTAGCCTGGCAAGAGCACAATATGATCTCAGTCGTTGCAACGATTGCTTGGCTGGCTTGCGCTGCTGTACTTGCCAAGAAAATAACGGCGGGTTTTCTGGCCGCCTACTTTTGGGCAACGGATTTCGTGGTGATTGCTGCGCTGTTATTAACCGGGCAGTGCGGCCTGTTGCTGGCAAGCGCGTTGCTGGCGGCTGCCGCTCACTTGTCGATCGTGATATGTGAGAAAGCGCCTTTCCAATGGACTGCCATACCGGTCGTGAGTGGATGGCTCCTGATTGCGATTTCCCTTATCCGACAATCGGCAGAGGTGCAGCTTGCCGTGGCCGGTGGATGCCTGCTTCTGATCTCTGCTTTCTCTACCGCGTGGCTTGTGCATCGGGCGCAAAAACAGAACGCAGAGAATACCAATGCTGCAATGCGCGAGCTGATTGACTTTACGGGATGCTCTCCCGATCGCGTATGGCATCTGTGGTCGGTGAGTGATGGGGAATTAGCGAAGAATTGGCAATTGGCGGCATTGGACGAAAGCGATCGGGAACGAATGGCCCAATGGTACCGGGACAACTCCGAGCTTTACATGTTTGCCATCTCCGCCTACAACCTCGAGTACAAGCGCATCCGCTCGAACCTGCGCGTGCTGAAGTTTGCACGGGGCGCCTGCATGGACTACGGCGCTGGCAATGGCGAGCTTATCCTGGAACTCGCGCGTAGAGGTCATGCTGCGACCTACTACGATGTTGAAGGCCGCACTATGAAGTTTGCCCAGAGCCGGGCGCAGCACGAAGGGCTGAGTGTGGAGTTTCTGCACTCCAAAGAGCGATTGGCAGCGGCTGCGCAAAAGAGCGGCTTCGATACGGTGTTCTCCTTCGACGTGCTGGAACACCTGCCCGATCTCCCCGCAGAGCTCGATTTTTTATCTTCACTGTTGAATCCCAGAGGCGTGTTCGTCTTTGATGTGCCGGCAGGCTCCACTAAATCCCATCCTATGCATCTGAATCACAACCTCGATGTTCGTACCCACCTGTTGGCGAAGGGAATGGAAGAGAAGCGCAGGCTGGTGCAGCGGCTGCCGTTTAAGAAAGAAGAGAAATACGTATTCCAAGCACCTGCAAACGCGGTCAAGACATCTCCTTATTCGGTGAAAGTGTCGTAGGATGTTTCATAAGTGCTTGTTCAGATTTTCTTGGGAGATAGACCTTTAGAGCTTTCCCAGATGAAAGTCGAAAGCTGCATTATTGGCCCATAAATTACAAGGTTTAAGAGTCTGTGTGTGAACCAGATAGTTTAAAGTTTTGATGGATTTATGGCCCTGTCATCCTGAACGCAGCGCTACGAAGATCTTATGTCAACTTTACTGAAAGGCGCGAAGTGAAGGACCCCAATGATCTTTGACAGACGATACAGCTTCAGGAACTCTTGCAGAATCTGCGCGTTGTACTACGCTAGTTCTAGGTGAGGATGCCTTGACATAGCAAGGTTATTCTCAATGATTTCGGGGTCCTTCACTCCGCGCCATTGGGCCTATGCAAATGTTGATATATAGCGCTACGTTCAGGATGACTGGGTGATAAATACAGCAAAGGCTTGGAACCGCCCAATTCTCACGTTTTCAACCGTGTTTGGCTGCCAACTGTTCCAGGTTTGGATACGATGACGACGGAACGAAGGTAGTCTCCTGCGGTTGGGAGCCATTCTGAAGGGCCTTCACCATCATCTCCATCGCAGTATCGGCAGTGAGTGAGGTAATCACGGCGGCAGCCAGGGCGCCATTGTTTACCAGTGGCTTGATTTGGCTGGCAACGCCTGCGCCGGTATAGGGCAGGCCAAGCCATTGTGTCCGTTCTGGGCCGTCGCTGTGGTCTTGAAATACCTTCTTTGCGGCCAGTACGAAGTCAGTGTTCTGGGCAGAGATCAATTGAGTGCCGACTGCGCGGACCGTGGGCAGGCGTACCCAGGAACTTACCGATTCGTATGCGCTTTCGCTCGTCCATTGGATTTTCAACGTCTTCACTTTGATATTTGGAGGCGTGGCGCTCTCCATGCCTTCAGCCCGTTGTGCGGCCAGAAAGTTACTGGCTGGTCCGCGCAGGTATAACACTGATCCGCCTCTGGGCAGCAGGGCGCCAAATTGCCGCCCCTGCATGCGGCCGATTTCAACATGGTCCTGAGATACGCAGAACACTGGCGCTTTCGCGGTCTTGCGCAGCGCTTCCAGGTAATCAACACGAGCGTTACTGATTACCCATCCTATGCCGGCGGCCACCGCGGCTTCAGCCACGCGCGGCAAGCCTGCGTTGGTCACCGGCTCAACCATGATGGCATCCGGGAGCGGAGCAGAACGTGATTGAACGATTTCCAGCAATTGCTGGCTCTGAGCCACCGGGTCGCTTTTTGCATTGATCACCCGCAGCTCCAGGCCAAGCCGCTGTGCCATTGTTTTTGCGGCTGCCTCCTGTTCGCGCAAGTAATTGTTGTCGCCCGGAAGAGACACGACAAAGCTCAATTTTTTCATTCTGTTTTTGAGTGGATTAAGCGTCAATAGTATACGGAACGTGTCAATATTGTGTATCAGAGCCATTTGCCCTGCTCTGGATCTCCCTGGCATTGGTGCACGGTCAAGGGCGAGAGATTGGCTTCAAGCTGTTGCGGCGGTAGACTTTGCTGCGATATCTTTCGTCAATCCTTTTCGTCTAAGAAGTATTGAGAGGAATCCATGTCGATCTCCCGCAGGAACATGCTTCGTGTCATCGGAGCCGGTGCCGTTGCCAACATCGCTTTGCCGGCATTCGGCGCTGGCGATATCTTCGACGTTGCGCAATCACTGCCCGGAAAACGCCCCGCCGGTCCGGTCCGCTTGGACAAAAATGAGAATGCCTATGGGCCATCACCGGCAGCGGTCGCTGCATTAAGGGAAATTCTGAATGATGTGAATCGATATCCGGATATTGGTGATCGTCTGAGCGCCAAAATTGCCACGCTGCACAAGGTCAAGCCGGAGCAAGTGGTCCTGGGATGTGGATCGACCGAAATTCTGCGGATGGCAGCCGATGCCTTCCTGGTGCCCGGCAAGAAACTTCTGGTGGCGACGCCAAGCTATCCCCTGCTCGAGTTCTATGCGCGAAACAAAGGCGTGGAGGTGGTAAGAGTGCCGCTCACCAAGGAGCGCGCCTACGATCTGAAAACTATGCTTGCCCGCAGCGACAACTCGACTGGGCTGGTCTATATATGTAATCCCAACAACCCCACAGGAAGCGTTACACTGCGGCAAGACCTGGAAGACTTTCTTCGCAAGCTCCCAGCGGCCATACCGGTGATCATGGATGAGGCCTACCATCATTACGTTGGCGCAACTCCATCGTATGTATCGTTTATCGACCGGCCTATGGAAGGCAGGCCCATCATCGTTACTCGAAGTTTTTCCAAGATTTATGGTCTTGCCGGGCTGCGTATCGGATATGCGGTGACCTCCTCGGAATTGGCGGAACGGCTTTACCAAAACTTTTTACAGTTTAGCGACAACCTTCTTGGACTCAAAGCTGCGATTGCGGCCCTCGACGACCAAGAGCACGTCCGCATGAGCGCCAAGCGCACCTCGGATGATAAGGAGGAGTTCTACAATCATGCCAACGTGCGCATGTTAGGGGTGAGTGACTCGCAGACGAATTTTGTGTTGTTGCAGGTCGATCATCCGGTGGAAGAGGTCCTTCAGCATTTCCGCAAGAACAATGTCCTCCTGGGATGGCGCATTCCGGGGATGGATGATTTTGTCAGGGTCTCAATGGGCCGTCCTGAAGACATGAAGGAATTCTGGCGGGTTTGGGACCTGCTGCCGCATCAGATGCCCCACTGAAACCAAGAGATAAAAAAACAAATCCCGTTTACAAGCCTGTCCCAAAATGGTTTTGGGTGTAATTAAAAGTGCGAATCAACCTTTAAACCCAGGATTGTTCATGAATATGCGAAATAGAGAAAAAATAATTCGTCATCCCGAAGATCAATCCGCGCGCCAGCGAGGGTAGATCGGAGGGTTCTTGCGTTCTGACCCTGAACCGCAAGGCTCTGAAACGCCCTAAGCGGTCCGCATTCCTAATTGCACCCAAAATGGTTCCAAGTAAAGCAATATTTTCCCGAAATGGAACTATAATGGTTGACCTTGCCATGAACTTGTGGTCTGATGGCATTCTTCTTGTCGCGCGAATTTGCTGACGCGACCCATAGCAGCGTCGAATAAAGGAGTTTCGATGACACTCTCTTCCGCACTCGCTACTTCCACCATTGATCGGAACAACGGTTCTTGCTTCCCAGGATTCCTGAAATCCTGCCTCGCTATTCTGCTCATGTTGGCTGCGTCTTTCGTTATCGCGCAAGACTTAACCGGGCCTGGCACAGTGGGAAAATGGCAGATCCTTACGAACAAGGTGCCGATCAACCCGGTGCACGCTGCGGTGATGCATAACGGAAAAGTTTTGATGATCGAGGGCAAGAACACTGTTCCTCCTTTGGCCGCTATTTGGGACCCGGCAACGCAGGTTGCGACTACCTTCGCGATCACCTATACCATGTTTTGCGATGCGATGGTGGTCCTGCCCGATGGACGCCCGTTTGTCATGGGCGGCACCTTGCAATTCACACCTGCTTTTACCGGCCAGCCGCTTACCGCCGCCTACGATCTGACTACTGGCGTCTTCACAAATCAGGCTTCCATGGCGGACGGCCGGTGGTATCCAACAGGAACAGTGCTCGACGATGGCAGGGTAATGGTCTTTTCCGGCCAGGACGACGGCAACGGCGATACCAACAAGGCAGTTGAGTTCTTTACAGCAAATTCCGGGATAGGCTCGTGGAGCCAGGAGTTTATTGCGAATTGGACTCCTCCACTCTATCCGAGAATGCACCTTCTACCGGATGGCGATGTCTTCTATTCAGGGTCGGGCACGCTTTCCAAATTCTTCAATCCCGCAACGCAGGTTTGGAGCGACGGCCCAACAACCATCCTGCCCACTGCCAGGGTTTACGGCTCATCGGTGCTGCTGCCGCTGAGTCCTGCTAATGGTTACGATCCGAAGGTGATGATCTTGGGTGGCGGAAAATTCGATACGACAACCGCGGCCACCGATACTACCGAGATCGTCGATCTCTCTTTCATCATCAGCATCCCGCCGAGATGGACTCAGGGGCCTGCCATGACGCAGCCCCGGATTCAGTTGAACGCAACGATCCTGCCCAGCGGCAATGTGCTGGTGACCGGAGGATCGAAGTTCAACGAAGACCCGACCACGGCCAGCCTCAACGCCGACTTGTATCATTCCAACCCCACCGACCCTAAGTTCAACACCTTTACCTCAGCGGGGATGAACGCGATCCCGCGCCTGTATCACTCCAATGCGATACTCTTGCCCGATGCGACCGTTCTGCTGACTGGAAGCAATCCTCCGAAGGTGCCGTTTGAAAACCGCCTTGAACTCTACCAGCCGGCCTATCTGTTTAAGCTGGATGGGACCCTTGCTGTTCGTCCGGTAATCACCAGCGTCCCTGCGGGGCCCATCGCGTATAACACGGCATTTCAAGTGAACACGCCGGACGCAGGCATGATTACCTCAGTGGTATTGATACGCCCCGCGGGCGTCACCCACGCCTTTAACATGGAGCAGAGACTGGTCGAACTTACTTTCACCACCGACGCCGGCGGATTGAAGGTCACCTCGCCTCGTGACGGCAAAATTGCCCCTCCTGGATACTACATGGTGTTTATTTTGAATTCTTCGGGCGTGCCTTCAGTATCTAAGTTCATTCAGCTTTGCAATGGTCCGTGCTTGTGATGTTGAATTAGTCCAGACGAAGAAAAGCCAACGATGCGCACTCTCAACTCGTATGCTTATTCCTGTGCAGGATTGCTTAGATTTTTCCTGCTGATGTTGATAGTTTGCGGTCTATTTCAGTCTTTTGCGCAAGCGCAGGAAGATATGTCTGCTGAGGGCCCCGGGCAATTGCTGTGTAAAGCATTCGTTGAGAAACAACCGCAAGTGCACGGGCAGTGGAAGACATCTCCCACCCTGATGCCCATCAACCCTGTGCATGTAGCTCTCCTAAACACCGGCAAGGTGTTGGTGATTGCCGGCTCCGGGAATGTACCGGGGAACAAGGATTACGAGGCCCTCGTTTTAGATCCTAAGACCCAGTTGGTCGAGAAACCATTGAAGCTCACCTGGGACATGTTCTGCAGCGGCATGGTGATCTTGCCCAATGGAAGCCCATTGATTCTTGGAGGTACGAAGAGTTACCCCAACAAGACACTCAAGACGAAATTTGCCGGTGAGCCATACGCATCTATTTTTGATCCGGTAGCGGAACAATTCATGGATACCAAGAAAACAATGGGGCGTGGCCGATGGTACCCAACCGGCACAGTATTGAGTGACGGCTCTGTAATGGTGATTGGCGGATGGGATGAAAGTGGCGCCGGCAACACCAATATGGACGTACAAAAGTACGAATATCTGAGCGACACCTGGAGCACGATTGGGACTGCATTTCAGGGTGTTCCACTTTATCCCCGCGAGCACCTGCTGAAGATCGGAAATATCGAAGAAATCTTCGAGACGGGAGCAAATCCAGATTCGCAGATGTTGGATCCATCGACTGGCAAGTGGAGCAAAGTTGACCCCACCCACACCGGCCCCAGGCGCGACCACGGAACCTCAGTGCTGCTTCCGTTAGATCTAAGCAACAATCCTGTGCTGCCCAAAGTATTGATTCTGGGCGGCTCCAACGTCGACCAAATAGGTTCACTGGCCACCAACTCTGCGGAGATCATGGATTTCTCCAAAACTCCTTGGAAGTGGGTGACTGGAAACCCAATGCGCCATGCCCGGGAAGAGTTGAACGCCACCCTCCTGCCCAATCTCCAGGTGTTGGTTTCGGGCGGTTCACTCAAAAATGAGATTGCCGACCTGCCCAGCCGGGAGGCCGAGCTTTACGACTCGAGCACAGGTACCTTCAGTTCAGCCAGCACCATGGAGTGTGCGCATCTTTATCACTCGAATACCTTACTTCTGCCGGATGCGACCGTGCTGGCGGTTGGGGGAAATCCTAAACAGAAGACGTACGAGCGCCATATCGAGATTTATTCACCGCCGTATTTGTTCGACAAGAATGGCAAGCCCGCCACGCGGCCTGACTTGGCGGCCCCTGCAGTGATTCACTATGGTTCGTCATTTCAGATAAGCACACAGAACGTCAATAACATCGGATCGGTAGTACTGGTTCGTCCGGGTGCCGTAACTCACGCGTTTGATATGGAACAGCGTCTAATAAAACTGGTTCACAAAATTGAGTCTGGTGCGCTGACAGCTATAGCGCCTCCTGATGGCACAATTGCTCCTCCAGGTTTCTATCTGCTCTTCATTTTGGACTCGACAGGTGTGCCCTCGAAGGGTCAATTCGTCCAATTGATGAAGTAGCTTTCAAAATCGGCTATGAAGTTTTTTCTTGAGCGCGTAGGGATGCCGCACTCAGGCGTTTTCAACCGCCTTCGTATCGTGTAAATTCCTTCCTGCATGCGACTGAAACTGATTCTCTTGTTGTTCTTCGCCACCCCAGTTTTTGTGGCGGCAGCGCCTGAAGGCATTCCCCGAGATCTGGCCCGCCAGCGTGCCAGCCGGATCTCGCAGCTCCGTTATCATCTGCAATTCACGCTCACTCCTCATGCGCCCTCGGTCTCCGGACATGAAGAGCTTCAGTTTCAACTGAACTCTGAAGGGCCAGTGTTGCTGGATTTCCGTGAGGGAACTATTGCCAATACGGTCGTCAACGGCCATCCCCTTTCGGCAACTGTAGACAATGGACACATAGAACTTTCGGCCAACGCCGTGCGCAGCGGAGAAAATATTGTGAGCATAGACTTCACTGCGCCCGTGGCTCCGGCGGGCAAGGCCATCACCCGGTTTGAAGACAAGGACGACAACACCGAATATCTTTACACGCTCTTTGTCCCCATGGATGCCGACATGGCTTTTCCATGCTTCGATCAGCCTGATCTGAAGGGGAAGTTCCACCTCGAATTAACGGCGCCGGATACTTGGACGGTCATTTCCAATACTGCGATTGAGAGCGCGTCACCCGCCGGCACAAATCAGAGGCACACTCTGTTCTCGGAAACCCAGCCTATCAGTACCTATTTGTTTGCTTTTGCTGCAGGGCCGTTTCAGAAGGTCCATGAAACACCGGGTCTGCCAGGGCTCTATGTCCGGCAGTCAAAACTCAAACGCGGAGAGGCGGAGGCCCCTGACGTTCAGCAGATTACCGCGCAGGGAATCAGCTATCTTTCCAGCTTCTTTGCCCAGCCGTTTCCATTTCCCAAATACGACATGGTCATGATCCCAGGTTTCGCCTACGGCGGAATGGAACATGCCGGAGCAACGTTCCTGCGGGAAGAATCCGTTCTCTTTCGCGTGGCTCCCACCCATAGCGATCTTCTAAGCCGCGACATCCTACTGCTGCATGAGCTGACCCATCAGTGGTTTGGCGATTTCACCACCATGCGCTGGTTTGATGATCTGTGGTTGAAAGAAGGCTTTGCTCAGTACATGGCTTACCAGGCGCTGGCCTCGCTCAAACCGAATGAGAACATTTGGAAGCGTTTCTACGAGGCAATCAAACCCGCGGCCTACAACATCGACTCGACCAAAGGTACCACACCGATCTACCAGGACATCCTTAACCTGAAAGATGCCAAATCGGCTTACGGTGCGATTGTCTACTCCAAGGCTCCGGGTGTGATTAAGCAACTGGCCTATGTCATTGGCGACGACAGTTTTCGCGATGGATTACGGCTATATCTGAAAGAGCACTCTTATGCCAATGCCGAGTGGAGCGACTTGGTACATGCCTTTGAGCATGTCTCACGGAAATCGCTGGAGGCATGGGCGCAGATGTGGATCCGCCACCGGGGCATGCCCCAGGTGGATGCAGAGTGGTCGTGCGACAGCCATGATCGTATCAATCATTTTCTGCTGACCCAGCATGATGTGCTCGGAGAAGGAGGAGTATGGCCCATCGCCACGCAACTCCTGATCAGCTATTCGAATGGCGCCCCGGTCCAGTTGCGCGTGCAACTCAATGGTGAGAAGTCCGAAGTCAAAGAGGCGCTGGGTAAGCCTTGTCCGCAATATGTCTTTGCCAACGATCAGGACCATGCCTACGGGCGGTTTCTCCTCGATCCGCGTAGCCGCAAGGCCGTCATGGAGCGACTGGATGGGGTTGCCGATGTTTTCCATCGCACCTTGTTGTGGGGATCATTGTGGGATTCCGTACGGGAAGCGGAGCTTGCGCCCCGCGAATTCCTGGAGCTTGCCTTAAGCCGCCTGCCTGCTGAGAATGATGAAACGTTAACGCAAAGTCTGGTCGGCCATGTTGCTGCCGCGCTGCATCGGTATGTTAACTCGGACGTTCGGGCGTCGATTGTCCCCAAGGCGGAATCCCTGGCCGCCGACTCCATGGAAAACCGTCCTGATCAGAGCCAACGGATCGTCTGGTTTCGCGCGCTGCGGAGTATTGCCGAGACTGCGAACGGACGCTCCTATTTGAAGTCGCTGCTTCTTGAAAAAACACATGTTCCCGGCGTGGAACTGCGTCCGCTCGATCGCTGGACGATGATTGCTGCGCTCATCGCCTTGAATGATCCGGATGCTGATGCTCTATATGCTGCCGAACAGAAACGCGACAATACAGGCGATGGACAGAAATATGCCTATGTAGCAGCGGCAGCGCGACCCGCAGCCGGTTCCAAGAAGGAATATTTTGATGATTACCTGCACAACACTGCCCGTCCTGAAGACTGGGTGGAGCAGAGCCTGGGGGCTTTCAATTATTGGAACCAGTCAGAATTGACCTTGCCCTATTTGAAGCCTGCTCTGGAAGCTTTGCCTCAGGTAAAGCGCCAGCGCAAGATTTTCTTTGTCCTGGGCTGGCTGAATGCCTTCATCGGGGGCCAGCAGTCCGGTGCAGCCCTGGCTCAGGTACAAGAGTTCATACGCACCGCCACCCTGGACAAAGACCTTCGGCTAAAGATATTGGAAGTCTCTGACGAATTGGAGCGCACTGTAAGGGTCCGGCAGAAATTCAAATGATCAGGGCCCTTAAATTGGACCACTGTTGCAGTATGGCCAAAATTGACCTGACCGGCAGCGACCGGAGTTGTATAATTTGCATTGCATGCCGAAGTATTCCATTGTCGTCCCATTTCACAATGAGCAGGAGAGCGTCACCACGCTTTATGACCGTTTAAAGGCGGTCATGGAGGCCACAGGCGAGACTTTTGAACTGGTTTTCGTGGATGACGGCAGTATTGACCGCACCTACAAGCTACTGCGCGAAATTGTAACCATCGACCGCCGTGTGGTGGTGGTCAAGCTTCGGCGAAACTTTGGCCAGACCTCCGCCCTGGCGGCGGGATTCGCCAACGCGCAAGGGGATTACTTCATTGCCATGGATGGCGATTTGCAGCATGCCCCCGAAGACATTCCTAAGTTTCTCGAAAAACTTGAGCAAGGGTACGATCTGGTAAGCGGTTGGCGAAAAGAGCGGGTCGACAACTTTGTGTTGCGTCGCCTGCCTTCCAGGATAGCCAACTGGGCCATGTCAAAGCTGAGCGGAGTCAAGATCCACGACTTTGGAACGACGTATAAGGCTTACCGGCGGGAGATTATTCAGCAGCTTCCTTTGTACGGCGAGCTGCATCGGTTTATTCCCGCGCTGGCCTCCTGGTACGGTGCCTCGATCTGCGAGATTCCCATTAAGAACATTGTCCGTCCCAAAGGGAACTCCCACTATGGAATTTCGCGCACCTTCCGTGTCTTCTTCGACCTGATTACGATTCGCTTCCTGCTGAAATATATGTATCGCCCGCTCCATCTGTTCGGAACGGTGGGTATGTTGTCCATGGTGTCCGGTTTTGGGATTGCGATTTGGCTGATGCTCTCCAAAATGATCTGGCATCTGAGCGTAATGGGAGAGCACGGGCCGCTCGTGATCGCTGCCGCGGTGCTGATTGTGGCCGGCGTTCAACTGCTGGCTTTAGGCCTCTTAGGTGACCTCCAGGTCCGGAATTTCCAGGAACCGGCGCGTCGTGTCCCTTACACGGTTGCGCAGGTGCTGAGATCGCAAAGTCAGGAGCAGGCTGTTAACGAATAAAGGACGATGACTCAGGGAGCCACTACTACAACTGAATTGCGGCTGGCCAAGCGCATGTCGCGCTTGGGCGTCGAGAGTGCTTTTGAGGTTTTACACCGGGCACGCCTGCTGGAAGCCCAGGGAAGAGATATTGTTCATCTGGAGATCGGTGAACCGGATTTTGATACTCCAGCAAACATCATTGCAGCCGGCGCGAATGCTATGCAGACTGGCTGGACCCACTACACTCCGTCTGCGGGGTTGCCGCTGCTGCGTGAGGTCGTTGCTGAGGATGTTAGCCGGTCGCGTGGAGTCAAGTGCTCAGCCGATGAAGTGGTTATTGTTCCCGGCGCCAAGCCGATTGTCTTCTACACAATCATGTCGCTTCTTGAAGAAGGGGACGAGGCGATTTGTCCCAGCCCTGGCTTTCCCGCTTACGAATCTGTCGTGAATTTTGCCGGGGCCAAGCCGGTCCGTATCCCTTTGCGTGAGGAGAACAATTTCCGGCTCGATCCAAATGAGCTTGCCGACCTGATCACCGCCCGCACCCGGCTGGTCATTTTGAATTCGCCCCACAATCCTACCGGCGGCGTGCTGAGCGAGCGGGACATCCGGGACATTGCCGCCGCCATCGGCGACCGCGACATCATGGTGTTCTCGGATGAGATTTACAGCCGCCTCATCTTCGACGGAAGCCATTTTTCCATCATGTCGTTGGATGGCTGGAAAGATCGCACCGTTATGCTGGACGGGTTCTCCAAGAGTTATGCCATGACCGGATGGCGGCTCGGATATGGCGTAATGCGCTCCGACCTCGCTGTGCATTTTTCCAAGCTCATGACGAACTCCAATTCATGCAGCGCCAGCTTCACCCAGATCGCGGGTGTGGAGGCCGTGCGCGGAGACCAGCAATCTGTAACTCGCATGTGTGCCGAGTTCAAGCAACGGCGGGACCGTTTTGTCGAAGGTATCAACAAAATCCGTGGCTTCAGTGCTCAGGTTCCCGCAGGCGCTTTTTATGTCTTTCCCAACATTCGCGAGACCGGCATGAACTCCAAGAGGCTGGCCGATGACCTGCTTCAAGAAGCCGGTGTTGCCTGCCTGGCAGGAACCTCCTTCGGCGAGTTCGGAGAAGGCTATCTGCGCTTCAGCATTGCCAATTCCTTGGATAACCTCGAGAAAGCGCTCGAACGAATGGAAAATTGGGCTAAGAAGAACTTGTAAGAATCGAGTGATCGGGAGACCGCGTGATCGATCATAGACCTGTCCCGGCTAGCCGTGGATCGACTTCCTCTGCTTCCTCCGCTGCTTCCGTGTTTCAAAGGTTTTGGTTTATCAGCGTTGTTCCGCGCAAATCAGCGGTAAGAAGTTGGTTTTTCTTTTGGTTGCGATTCTACTGCGTTGTGCTTTAAGCCCTGGTTCGAAGTGGATCTACCGGGGCTGAATGCTGACTGCCAAGTGCTGATTGCTTCTTCCATGCCCAGCAAGAAATTTCGGATCTTTGCCACCTGCCATATTGGTGATGCTGCTTTTGACCGGCTGCGTGAACGAGGCTACGAACTTGAGGTCTATCCTGGGCCGGAGGCGCCTCCCAAGTCCTTGATCGTCGAAAGAGTTCGTTCCGGCATCGACGGTCTTATCACCACCCTGCGCGACTCTATCGACGGAGAGGTATTCGCTGCCGGTAAGGGTACGCTAAAAGTTGTCTCACAGATCGCAGTGGGCTTTGACAACATCAGCCGGGCGGATGCCAACCGGCACAAAATTCCCATCACCAATACCGCCGATGTGCTTACTGAAGCCACCGCTGAATTTGCCTTCTTCATGATGGGCGCCGTTGCCCGCCGTCTTTGGGACAGCGAAAAAATTTTGCGGCAGAACCAATGGGGATCGTGGCATCCGTTTCTCCCGTTTTTGGGAGACGAGATCAGTGGCAAGACGATTGCGGTTGTCGGCACCGGTCGCATTGGTCAGGCAATGATCAAGAAGTGTACTGGGTTCGACATGAATGTCCTGTGTTACGACCCGGTTTATCAGGACCACGAGTTTATTGCTGCGATCCAGCAGGTGATGGATCTGCGCCATAGCAAAGGCCTGCAACGCGAAAAGACATGGATCAAGTATGTTTCCCTGGAAAACGCGCTGCGTCAGGCTGACTATGTCACCCTGCATGTGCCCCTGGTCCGGGAAGGAGAAGCGGGAGAGCCGACCTATCACCTCATCAATGAAAAGACCCTCAAGTTAATGCGTAACGACGCCTATCTCATCAACAGCTCTCGCGGTCCGGTCGTAGATGAGGCTGCGTTATACAAGGCCCTCAAAGAAAGATGGATTGCTGGGGCTGCTCTCGATGTATTTGAAAGAGAACCGCTGCCGCCCGATTCGCCTTTGCGGGACCCGGAGATCGAAGATCGCTGTCGTCTGTTTCATCATTTTGCCAGCGGAGCTCGAATTACCCGGCTTTCGTCCGATCCAAACAAAGGTATGGCTGGACGATGTGTTCAAGGTTTGATGGATGTCCTGGAGCAAAACTACGGCGGCGATCCGGCCCAGATGCCTTTTGTAGTGAACAAAGAGGCCTTCCAGCAAAAATGAAAGGACGGCACTTTGGCCGTCCTGAGTGATTAAAGTTATTGATTAAGGTGCAGGACTGCTGGCCGGAGCATTGCGGCGGCTGTGCTTGGCGCCCTTTACGTCAATCTCGTTCACAACCTGTTGTACATTGGGAACACTGGATGCCAGCTTTTCAAGATTTTCGCGTGTGCTCATGCTGTCGACACTGCCTTTCAGGGTGAGAACGCCATTCTTGGCGCTGTACTTCACGTGGTCGTCCATCTTGTTGGCAATGAGCACAGCCTTGAAGTCTTTTTCGATCGCCGTGTCGACATTGGAGTCGATTTTGCGGGCTTCGCTCTCCTGGCCTTCGGGACGAATCCCGATCTCATTGGAGATCACAAATCCGTCTGCTACCGTTTTGGCAATTTGCTCAGCCCGGTCTTTGTCGTCCTGGTTCTTAACATCGCCGGTGAGGGTCAGAAGCTGCTTGTCTTTGTCTACATCGACCTTGATGTCCTTGAAGCCTGCATTGTCTAGGGACTTGGAAACCTGCTGTTTTACGTCAGGTGTATTGGCCTTGTTCTCAGAACAGCCAATACTCAAGGCGAGCACAAGTGAAGCAAATATCGCAACGATACTCTTTGTATGCATTCATGATTCTCCTGTAGGGTTTCCAGGGGACTTCCAAAACTTTGGATGCTGCTTCTCCCTGGCAGGAGGGCTGCGTGTCGGCTATCGGCTGGCGGAAACCAGAGATGCAGCCATGGAACGGAAAATCTTCGCCCCGTCGGCTGATCCGAGCAGACTCTCGCTACAGCGGTCAGGATGGGGCATCATACCCAATACAGTGCGGCCTTCATTGCAGATACCAGCGATGTTGTCTAAGGATCCATTGGGGTTGGCTTCGACGGTGATCTCGCCGTTCGGAGTGGAGTAGCGGAAGACGACGCGCTTTTGTTTTTGCAGCGTCGCCAAAGTCTCGGGATCGCAATAGTAGTTGCCTTCCATGTGCCCGATGGGAATCTGGAGCACCTCGCCGGACCGGCACGAGTTGGTGAAAGGAGTGTCCGCATTTTCCACCCGCAGGTAGACCTGCTTGCAGATATATTTCAGTCCGGCATTGCGCAGTAACGCTCCTGGAAGCAGTCCGGCTTCGCACAGAATCTGGAAACCATTGCAGATACCGATGACTAGTCCATCCGAAGCCGCGAATCTGGCCACCTCTTGCATGATGGGCGCAAACTTCGCAATGGCGCCGGTACGCAGGTAGTCGCCATAAGCAAAACCGCCGGGCACAATGATGGCGTCACAATTCTCCAGGTCATGAGACTCGTGCCACAGGAAGATAGCCTGTTGCCCGGTAGTGGTCATGGCTGCGTGATAACTGTCGTGGTCGCAATTGGATCCCGGAAAAATAATGACGCCGAATTTCATGACTTTATTTAATCACGAAGGACACCAAGGATCACGAAGAAATAGCACTCAACATTTAGCATTCAGCATTCAGCCCTAAACATTGAAGTGGAAGATTTTGCTTTGCCGATCACCGGATCACCCGATCTACCGATCACCCGATCCTCATTCCCTCGATTCGAAAGTGAATCTCCAGGGGCTGAATGCCGAATGCTGAGTGCTAAGTGCTTCTTCCTGCATCCAATTGTTGAATGGCTTGGCGGGACCATGCGCGGACAACGGGTACAGCACTGAAGAACTGGTTTGTGGCGCAGTGTTACGACTCAATATGTGTGGCGGCCATCTGGCTCGTCGGACTGCTGGTCATTGGCGTTCCTTTCGCGCCTTTGTGGGCAGTGCTGGCCGGTTTGCTCCAATTTGTTCCTAACTTCGGCCCGGCCATCGCCGTCATTTTTCCGGCTATCGCAGGAGCGCTCAGCTCAGATTCCTTGCGGTTTTTCTATGTACTCATGCTCTTTGCAGGCGTGATGGTGGTCGATGGGTTGTTTCTACAGCCCTACCTGATGCGGCGTACCGCCAAAGTGCCGTTCTGGGCTTCCCTGGTGGCCCCATTTGTAATGGGCATCATTATTCCGTTTTGGGGTGTCTTGCTGGCGCCGCCTATATTGGCTGTGATTTATGCGTTTCGGCGTCGTCCTTTGCCTTCTCCAATGATCAAAGAAAAATAATCTTCCATGCTATAATTTACTTTGTTTTCATACGCTTCTTAGGGCTTTGCCGAGCTCTTTCGGCTGCAAAAATCAAGACTATTTGAGGTAACTACCATGTCTGGCCACTCAAAATGGGCCACAATCAAGCATAAAAAGGGCGCGTTGGATGCTAAGCGCGGCAAGATCTTCACCCGTCTGATTAAGGAAATCACCATGGCCGCCAAGAGCGGTGGCGGCGATCCTGAAGGCAATCCACGGTTGCGCGGAGCCATTGCAGCCGCCAAGGCCGAAAATATGCCCCAGGACAACATCAAACGCGCGGTCCAGCGCGGTACCGGCGAGCTTCCCGGCGCCACCTATGAAGAAATAACCTTTGAGGGCTATGGCCCGGGTGGAGTGGCGCTGCTGGTGGATGTAACGACCGACAACCGCAATCGCACCGTCAGCGAAGTTCGCCACATGTTCGGCAAGAACGGCGGGAACCTCGGTGAAGCTGGTTCGGTCGCCTGGATGTTCCACAAGAAGGGCCAGATCGTCGTTCCCAAAGCTGGGGTCAAAGAAGACGATCTGATGAATATCGTCCTCGAAAATGGCGGCGACGACCTGAATGACGACGGTGACAATTGGGAAATCATCACCGCTCCTGCCTCGTATGAGACGGTCCTGGAAGCCGTCAAAAAAGCCAACATTGAAGTCGTGCATTCCGAGATCGGAATGGTCCCCCAAAATTACATCAAGCTGGAAGGTGCTGCCGCCAACCAGATGATCCGCTTGCTGGAGGCCATTGAAGATCACGATGATGTGCAGAACGTATATTCGAATTTCGACGTCGACCAGAAACAACTTGAAGAAGTAGCCAGCTAATCCTCTAAAAGGCTCTTGTTGAGGCGGCCTGATTCAGGCCGCCTTTTTCGTTGGAGCTGCTGGTGGCTTTGCTGATACTCGAAGCTTCACCCCAAATTAAATGAACCCCTTTGCTCCATTGTGAGTACCTGATACATTTAACCTTAATATCTTCCATCAGGAGAGTGGCAGGCATGAAGCAGATCTTCGCGTTGTTGTTGTTGTGTGGCTTGGCTGGAGCCCAATCGAAACCGCTGGATAACAAGCCCTGGGACATTGGCGTTTGGGTGGGTGGCGGTCTCAGTGTCCCCGGAGGAACAACCGACACCCAGGCTGTAAACGCAGGCTTACGTCTCGGGAAGATACTCACAGAAGACCACGGCGGCGGCTTTCTGCGCGGAAACTTTGAATGGGCGGCTGACTTCATGCCTCTTTATTACGTCAAACAGCCGGCCAAGAACGCCTATGGCGTGGCATTGAATCCGGTGAATTTGAAATGGAATTTTACTTCAACCAGCAGCGCAGTTCCGTACCTGGAATTCGGTGGCGGGGTTCTGTTCACCAATACAGAGGTTCCGGCCTTCACCTCCACCACGAACTTCCTCACCCACGCAACCTTCGGCCTGCATTTTTTCACCAGCGGCAACAGGGCATTCACTGTAAGCGCCCGCTATGAACACATCTCCAATGCCGGCCTGGCCACTCCCAATCCGGGTGTGAACACGGTACAGTTCACGATTGGATATAACTGGTTTAAGTGATGGTGGGTTAGCGCAAGTTTGATGAGTTGATGAGTTAAGGACTTGTCGAACACCTCTCGAACACCTCTCGAACACCTCTGGTCCATACGGAATCTGGGGGGAAATAAAAAAATACGGGATGTCATCTTGAGCCGAAGCGACGGAACTGCTCCGCTGCTCTCAAGGTAAACGAGGATTTCGTTTCAACACTGGTCGAGGCTTTGCTTCAGGGATGGATTTCCACGAAGGGTCCTCTTCCCATTCCAAGCTCAAATCCTCCCAGGTCGGATTTTGAGCCAGGATCAGTTTCAACTTTTTCTCACGAAGCCACCCTTTGATCTCTTTTTCTAGAGCAATTGCGTTTCCCACATCGAAAAATTCTTCATAGTTTTTTCGCGCAAATTTTCTGCAACTCCAGGGCATCTCCCGATTCCCGACTTTCCTCTGCTTCCTCCGCTGCCTCCGTGTTTCAAAGGTTTTGGTTTTATCAGCGTTGTTCCGCGCAAATCAGCGGTAAGAAGTTGGTTTCTCTTCAGTGCCCCTCCGTTTTCGCCTGTCTCAACTTATATCTCTGGATCTTCCCCGTAGCCGTCTTAGGCAACTCATTCACGAATTCAATCCACTGGGGACATTTATGGGCAGCCAGCTTTGAAGAGATGAGCTGTTTTAATTCCTCTCCCAAAGCGGGGCTGCTTTGGGAGCCATTTTTCAGGACAATGTAAGCTGCCGGCTTCACAAGTTGATTGCCGTCTTCAAGACCGATCACCGCCGCTTCCTGCACCACTGGATGTTCCAGCAGCATACTTTCAATTTCCACCGGACTCACCCACATGCCTTTGACCTTGATCATATCGTCCGAGCGGCCTACATACCAGTAATAGCCATCGGGGTCGCGATAGTATTTGTCGCCGGTGCGGAGCCAGTGTCCTTGGATTGTCTCTTTGGTCTTCTCATGCTGGTTCCAATAGCAGGAACAGACTGAATCGCCTTTGATAAGCAGGCTGCCAACTTGGTTGTCGGCGACCGGATGGCCATTTTCATCTACGATTCGTGCTTCGTAGCCAGGAATAAGCTGCCCGCTCGAGCCGGGCCGGGCCGCACCAGGACGATTGGCAATAAACATCTGTAGCGCTTCGGTTGAGCCGATAGCATCCAGAATCTCCACCGCAAACCGCTCTTTAAAGCGATGAAAAATAGGCGCTGGCAGAGGCTCACCGGCAGAAACCGCGTGACGCACTGTAGAGAGATCGAAATCGCCTCCTCCCTCCCGCTGATAAGACAAAAGAGAAGCGTAATTCGATGGAACAGAGAAGAACAGCGTGGGCTTGAATCGCTCAATCACGCTATAGATATTGGGCGGCGAAGGAGTGAGCGGTGACAGAATGCTTGTGGCTCCTACGGAAAGCGGAAAATAACAGCCATTTCCCAGGCCGTATGCAAAAAAGAGCTTGGCAACGCTATAGAAGCGGTCTTGTTCGGTAACTCCAAGGATCGCCTTGGCATACAGCTCGGAGCAGACAACCATGTCGTGATGCAGATGGACACAGCCTTTAGGAAACCCGGTACTGCCGGAGGAATAGAGCCAGAACGCAGCGTCATCCTTGCTGGTGGGCTCGGCCTGGAGTTCGCTGGAACTGGCATTCAGCAAATGCTGCAAAGAGTCAGCGCTATCAGCAGCTTGGCCGGCAATCACAATCTTTTCCAGATACTGAAGGTTTTCCTTTGGAATGGCCTGGATCTGCGAATAGAGGGCCTCGCTGACGATGGCAATGCGCGCCCGGCAATCATTCAGCATGTACTGGTATTCCGAGGGCTTCAAAAGCGTATTCATGGGAATGGGGACGGCCCCAATCTTGATGCCACCAAAAAAGGTGTAGAAGAACTCGGGCGTGTCCAAGAGCAGCAGGGCAACCCGCTCTTCAAGCCGTACGCCAAGTTTTTTCAAGGCGTTTCCAGCCCGGTTCACCCGCTCAAAAAGCTGCTGGTAGCTCACCCGCTCGTCCCCGCACTCGATGGCGACCTTGTGGCTGCGACCCTCCAGAACGTGGCGGTCGATGAAATATGTAGCTGCGTTAAACACCGAAGGCAATTGAATTCTCTTCATCGCTCGCTTTCGAATACTTTTAACTGGCTTGCAATCAACGGCTTGGAATGGCCTCGGCAGGCTTGCCCGAGAGGCCCTGCATTATGATACAGAACAAGAGTGCGGCGGAACTTTGCCACCGGCAAACACGTAATTATCTCGTAAGCTGGAACAAGTACAGATTATTTTAGCGTTCCGTTAATAAATGCGCCTTCTTCCCGTCTTTCAATCAGGAAGGAGCACCGCACCACATGCAGGCCACAATGGAAATAGCACGGGCAAATCTGGGAGCGATGATTGCCGGCCAGGGTGAGACTACCCAGCCGGACCGAAGGTTTGAGCAGGTCTTTGTTGATCACAAAGAGCTGGTATTCAGGAGCGCCTACAGGGTTACCGGCAATGCCAGTGATGCTGAAGATGTGCTTCAGACAGTTTTTCTGCGGCTGCTTCGGCAGGAGAACTTACCGGAGATCCAGTCGATGCGCGCTTACTTACAGCGCGCCGCCATCAATGCTGCTCTTGACCTGTTGCGTCGGCGAAAAGACACACAGAGCCTTTCTGGGGAAGACCAGGCCGCCAACATCCAGCCGGTGTCGAAAGACATGCACGAATCTGGCGAACTTCGGGACTGGCTGCGCTGTGCGCTGGCCAAGCTGAATCCCAAATGGGCGGAGATGTTTGTGCTGCGCTTCATTGAAGATTACAGCAATGGCGAGATCGCCCGCACCATGAAAACTTCATCGGCAGTCGTGGCAGTGGTACTGCATCGTACGCGTGCTCAGCTCAAGAAAGACTTTATGACAGTGACGGGAGGGAGACGATAATGAACACCCAAAATCCCAAAGAGAAATTGGACCGGGCTATTACCGCATTGCGCGACCAGCAGCCAGATACGGAGACCACGGAGGCTGCCAGTCAGCGGGTGTGGCAGCGCCTGGGCGAAGCAGCTCAGGCTGGCGCTCTGACTTCCGCGGTCGAATCGATCCATGGTTGCGAAGATGTGCGGGTGCTCCTGCCTCAATATCGTAGCGGCAGACTCTCTCCGGCAAAAACGCTGCTGGTGAAAGATCATTTGAGCGAATGCGCAGCCTGCCGGAGAGAGGCAGAAAAAGGAGACAGCGCAAAGCTGCTACCTTGGAACAGGAATTTATCACAAACCACGAAGACCCCCTTTCGGTGGGCGGTTGCCGTGGCAGTAGCTGTTCTCATCGGAGTTGGCGGTTACCTGCTGAATGAGAAGTTTGCCGTTCCGGCAGGGGCCCGGGCGCGGGTGGAGTCGGTAGACGGCGCCTTGTATAAAGTCAGCGCAAGTGGTGAACAGCCGCTGCATGTCGGCGAAGAAGTAGGCGAAGGGGAAAAGGTCCGCACTCCGGGAGGCGCTCATGCCGTACTTCGTCTGCGCGATGATTCGCTGGTGGAGATGAATGAACGCGCCGAGTTTTCCGTTTCGCTAAGGAGCAAGGACACCACCATTCACCTCGACCGCGGAGACGTCATTGTGCAGGCCGCCAAGCGACGTACCGGACATCTCTATGTTGCCGCGCCTGACTGCACAGTCTCGGTAACCGGAACTGTCTTCTCGGTCAATAGCGGTCTCAAGGGCTCGCGGGTCTCGGTGATCGAGGGTGAGGTAAGAGTGGCCAAGGATGGAGCTACTAGCGTTCTCCATCCTGGCGATCAACTCTCGACCACCCACAGCGTGGCTGCCGTACCTATGCGAGATGAAATTTCCTGGAGCAAGGACCGGGATAAATTTCTGGCCCTGCTGACGGAATTCCATCAATTCTCAAAGAAGTTGGAAGCTGTGCAGCTTCCGGGACTGCGCTACCAGAGCCATATTCTGCCGGCCCTGCCCCAGTCGACCGTCCTTTTTGTCAGCGTGCCGAACTACGCTGATGCGCTGCAACAAGCCAACAAACTCTTCCAGCAGGAATTACAGACCAGCCCCGTATTGCGTGACTGGTGGGCGCAAGTTAACCACGGCCAGCAACATGGTCCTGACCTGCAACAGATCATCGACAAGGTCCATGATTTTGGGCAATACCTTGGCAATGAGATTGTGTTATCCATAGCCGGCGACAAGGCCCATCCATCGTTTCTGCTGGCCGCAGAAGTCAGTAAACCAGGGCTGAAGGAGTTCATTGAACAGCAACTGCCCCATTCTGAAGGGAAAGCTTCTCCCGTGCGCGTATTGGACGAGCAGCAACTGGCCAGCGCCTCCGAGTCGTCGAAAGGCAAGAAAGAAGCATTGATTCTGGTGCGCTCTGGTTTGGTAGTTGTCGCAGCCAACCTTGCCGATTTGCGGGCGTTTAACGCCCAGCTTCAGCAGGGTCCCAGCGGCTTTGCCTCCAGTCCATTCGGGCAGCGACTGAATGAGTCCTATACCGAAGGGGCTGGTGTGTTGCTTGGCGCGGACTTGCAGCGGATGTCCAGCCACTTGCAGGCCGAGATCAAGAAGGACGAGGAAAAGCAAGCCTTTGAAAGTACCGGGTTTGCTGACATCCGCTACCTGATCGTAGAGAGCAAAGATGGCGGAGGTCAGATTTTTAACCGTGCGGAGCTGTCCTTCACCGGTCCTCGCCATGGAATAGCTTCCTGGCTGGCAGCCCCGGCGCCCATGGGAAGCCTCGATTTCGTTTCTCCGGATGCAGGATTTGTGACCTCGCTGGTGGCCAAGAAGCCAGGACAAATACTCAATGACGTCATGGCGATGATCACCGCCTCCGGAAACAATGCCGAGATCGGGTTGGCCATGGCAGAGTCGGAGCTGAAAATCAAACCTCGCGAGGATTTTGTCAACACCTTGGGGGGAGAAATCACCATTGCCCTGGATGGCCCCCTGGTGCCGATACCTTCGGTGAAAGTAATTCTTGAGGTAAATGATCCGGCACGGCTCCAGGAAACCATCCGGCAGATAGTTGCCCATGTCAGTGGGGAAATGAAGTCAGGGCCGAAAGTCAGCCTGGAACAGCAGGCGGAAAACGGGCTTACTTACTACACCTTGCATGTCCCGGTTACCGGCAGGGACATCGATATCAATTACACCTTCACCGATGGCTATATGATTATCGGCCCCAGCCGCGCCTTGGTAATGGATGCCGTGCGCATGCACCAGGGCGGCAACTCGCTGGCCAAGTCGGCGGCTTTTCATAAGCTGTTGCCCCAGGACCCCAATACAAACGTATCTGCCCTGGCATATCAGAACGCAGGGCCGCTGCTTGGCCCGCTTGCTCAACAGCTAACGCCCTCACAGTTGCAGGCGTTCCAGCAATTGGCACTGGACAGCAAGCCCAGCGTCGTGTGCGTATACGGTGAAGACAGCGCCATCAGAATGGCAAGCAATATACACTTCTTTGATGTGAATGCACTGGCGCTGACCTCGCTGTTGCATTCTCAGGAATCGCATTCGGAGAGGAAGAGGGTGTACCACACCGCTCCAAAAGTGCGTAAGTAACTCAGTCTTGGTGAAGACAATGTCTCCTGTTATTGAGCTCGAAAACCTGGAAGTCAAGCTCGGGAACCGTACCATTCTCGATCGCTTGAATGGCTCACTGACAGGACTGTGTATCGGCCTGCTGGGACCGAACGGATCGGGTAAATCAACGCTCATTAACACGCTGCTGGGTTTTTATCCTCCCAGTGCAGGCACTGCGCGGATATTCGGAAGCGACATTCGGGGAAAGATCAGCCAGTTGCGCTCCATGATTGGTTACATGCCGGAAAGCGACGCCTTCATCGCGGAGATCAGTGGAATACGTTTTGTCCGCTACATGGCGGAGATTTCCGGCCTGCCCGCGCGCGAAGCGATGGAGCGCGCCCATGAGGCCTTTTTTTACGTGGGTCTTGGCGAGGTCCGATATCGCAAGATAGGCACCTATTCGCTGGGCATGAAGCAACTGGTCAAGCTGGCCCAGGCCCTGGTTCATGGTCCCAAGCTGTTGCTGTTGGATGAGCCGACCAATGGCCTTGATCCGGAGGCCCGCCAACGCATGTTGCAACTGGTGCGTGAAATTCGCGATACCGGCAAGGTGCACATCGTGATTTCCTCTCACCTGCTCCACGATATCGAGGAGTGTTGTGATCAGGTTCTTATCTTGAAAGATGGACGCGTTGCCGCCCTGTGCAATCTGGAAGAGGAGCGCAAGGCCAATCTGAAATTTCTGGAGCTGGAGATCAGCCAGGAAAATGGTTTCGTGGAGGCCATCAGCCGCCTGGGCTGCGAGTGCGCCACCTTTGCCGGTGGACGCCTCAAGATTGTTCTTCCGGAAAACATCGCAGTGCGCCAGCTTTATCAACTGGCGCAGGAACATACCGTGCAGATCCGGCGTATGAATTACAGACGGGACTCCCTGGAAGATATCTTCTTCAAAGCTATGGAAGGCAAGCCGGAAGTGAGGGAAACCGTAAGTGGCCGTCTATAAGAGAACCTATAAAGTTTACGAGGGGGCGCTCACGCCCTTCTGGTCGCGATTCTTCGTGCTTTCGCGGTACTCATGGGCCTCTATGTTTGACTCGCGCCTGTTTACCGCCTTCGCTCTGCTCTGCCTGACGCCCTTTCTGGTTGGGGCCGTCTTTATCTACTTCGTCCACAGCACGACCGCGCAAGCGCTGCTGGGAATGCACTTTCCCAAGGGAAACATTATTTCGAACACCTGGTTTTGGTTCTTCCTGCAAATTGAAACTTGGCTTGCTTTCATCATGACAACCTGGGCTGTTCCGGGGATGATGAGCAGGGATTTTGCCAATCACGCCCTGCAGCTCTATCTGAGCCGGCCACTCTCTCGAGTTGAATATCTTCTGGGTAAGTTTTCCGCCGTTATGCTGTTGCTCTCTTGCATCACCTGGGTTCCCGGATTGCTCCTCTTCTGTTTGCAGGCGCAACTGGACGATAAAGGCTGGGGAAGAGAATACTTGTGGATGGCAGGCTCTATTTTCATTGGATGCTTGCTCTGGATCGCGCTGTCCACGCTGCTGGCCATGGCCGTCTCCTCCTGGGTGAAGTGGAGGATTGCCGCCAGTGCATTGATGCTGGCGGTCTTCTTTGTCCTTCCTGGTTTTGGTCACGTGACCAACTCGATTCTGCGCACCCAATGGGGAAGTCTTCTGAGTATTCCCTACGTCTTGACCTTGATATGGACGCACCTGTTTCGCCTGCCACAACATATCATCCATGGATTCCACTATGCCGGCGTGCCCGTCTGGTCGGCCTGGGCCTCTGTGCTCACGATGTGCATCATCTCGCTTGTGCTCCTGAACCGAAGGTTGAGGGCCCGTGAGGTGGAGCGCGGATGACCACCAGCAACACCATCGTCTTCGACAACGTCTCTAAGTTTTACGGAGAAGTGCTGGGCGTCAACCGCGTCAACTTGTCGCTGCCTCCGGGGATCACAAGCCTCGTAGGGCCCAACGGATCGGGCAAGACCACTCTCATGAACCTCATGACCGGGCTGGTCCGGCCCACCCAGGGACTCGTCAGCGTGCTGGGACTCACGCCCGATAAGCCCGAGGAGTACTTTCGTTATGTTGGCTATTGCACCCAGTTCGATTCTTTCCCTAAGGGCCTCACCGGCCACGAATTTATCTATCAGTCGCTGAAGCTCCGTGGAATGAGTCACAGCGAGGCCCAGCGCCTTACCAGTGAGGCGATTGAAAGAGTCAACATGGGCGATGCTGCGGGCAGAAGGATTGCGGGATACAGCAAAGGCATGCGCCAGCGGATGCGCCTGGCCCAGTCTATCGCCCATCACCCAACGGTGCTGGTGCTGGATGAGCCTCTGAACGGGCTTGATCCGATGGCCCGGGCGGAATCGATCACGCTCTTCCAGGGGCTGGGTAAGGAAGGCATGCATGTGATCATCTCCAGCCACGTTCTCCACGAGGTGGACAAGATTTCCGATCAGGTTGTCCTGATGAGTTACGGATATGTCGTGGCCGAAGGGCGGATCCATGGCGTGCGCAGCGAGGTAAAAGAGCATCCCATGCAGATTCTGGTCCGCTGCTCGCGTCCCAATCTCGTGGCCTCCCGGTTGTTTTGCCAGGACCATGTGGTCGAGGCCAAATTGCACAGCGATGGCAAGGGCCTGCTGGTGCGCACCCAGGATGCGGACCAGTTCTATCTGCTTCTGAATCGCATCGTGCTGGAGGAAGAGATCTCCGTGGAAACTGTGGCTCCGGCCGATGATGACGTGAATTCCGTCTACCAATACCTGATCGGCAGCAGCGGAGGTACGGTATGAACTGGCTGGAGTCTTCCCGCAAATTCTTTCGTGACTCACCCTGGCAGCTATGGACGGCGCAGTTGACCGCCTTGGTGCGTTCTGAGGTCAAAAGGAATTTTTTGAAGCGGCGCAGCATCTGGATCTACCTGGTGGCCTTTGCCCCCGCGGTGATCATCCTGTTCTATGTGCTTCAAGCCTCTGCCGACGTCCGGTCCATGGAAGAAGATACCAATATCTTCGCCGGAATCTTCCAGCTCTATTACCTGCACCTGGGAATTTTCTTTGGCTGCCTGGGGGCCTTTACCTGGCTCTTTCGCGGAGAGATCGTCGAAAAGACCCTGCACTATTACTTCCTGTCCCCTCTGCGACGCGAGTTATTGGTGATAGGGAAGTTTCTGGCAGGCATGATTACAACAGCTATTATCTTCAGTGCTGCTGTTTTCTCTTCGTTCGTCCTGTTCTACGCCCATCACGGTGCGGCCGGCCGCGCGTTCATCTTCGATGGGCGGGGTCTGGGACATTTGACCGCTTATCTCGGTGTTACCTTGCTTGCCTGCCTGGGATATGGATCGGTGTTCGTCGCCTTCAGCCTGATTATCAGGAACCCGATTATTCCGGCAATCATCGTGCTCGCGTGGGAGACATTTCACGTAGTGCTGCCACCTCTGCTCCAGAAGTTCAGCATCATGTTCTATTTGAAACAGCTATGCCCGGTGTCCATCCCTGCCGACGGGATTCTGGCGCTGTTTACCGTGGTCGTGGAACCCGTCCCAACGTGGCTCTCTGTCTCTGGGCTTGTGTGCCTGTGTACAGCAATCCTGGTCTTTGCCTGCTTCCGCATCCGGCTTATGGAAATTAGTTATTTAGCCGATTGATGCTTTTTGGTGGAAGCCCCGGCCTTCAGGCCGGGGAAAGATATTGTTCAATAAGACAGCGCTTTAGCGCTGGTGGCTGCATCTGGTTTCAAATGGTTTCACTATTTCCAGGGTTGGTGTAGACCTTCGTGGTTAAGGGGTCTGGTTTTCCTCCGCTGCCTCTGTTCCTCCGTGTTTCAAAGGTTTTTGGTTATTAGCGTAAATCCGCGTAAATCAGCGGTAAGAAGTTGGTTTTGTTTTTGGCTGCGGCCCGCTAGTAGCCAGCGGCTATTCTTGATCAGTGTTGATCAGTCAAATCAGCGTCATCAGTGGTAAGGTTTTGATGTTACTTCTGCAAAAACGGATTGGTCTCTCGTTCTTCTCCAATTGTGGTCGCCTGACCGTGACCTGGAATCACATCCGTCTCGTCCGGTAGAACCATCAGCCGGCTATGCAGAGATTTTATGATCTTCTCGAAAGACCCGCCCGGCAGATCGGTGCGGCCAATGCTGCCGGCAAACAAGGTATCTCCCGCAATCAACCGCTTCTCTTGCGGAAAGTAGAGGCAGATGCTGCCCTCGGTATGGCCGGGAGTATGGATGACATTGGCAGCGATATTGCCAATCTTGACGACCCGTCCGTCAGCCACGGACTCATCCACCTGTACTGGACCGGGCGGCCGCATTCCTACCCACGTTGCCTGGACATCCAGCAATTTAAGCAAGGCATAGTCGTTCTGGTTCATCAGGAGGGATGCGCCTGTAGCGGCCTTCAGCTTCATCGCGCCGCCCACATGGTCAATATGCGCATGGGTCACGACAATTTGCGTCAGCTTGAGCTTCTCCTGGCGCAGGATGTTGAGGATCTCTTCAACCTCGTCGCCAGGATCAATGACCATGGCTTCATGCGTCTGTTCATCGCCAATGACCGAACAATTGCATTGGAGCGGGCCGACCGGGAATATCTTGTGGAACATGGGAAACATGCTACTAGCTTCTGGCCGCCAGTGGGAAGCAGGAAGCATTCAGCGAGTGTAATTAAAAGTACGAGTCAGTCCCCAGCGCTGCGAGGCCCGTCCTGGAGCAAAGGACAAATCTTTCCGATCATCATTCCTGTATTCCTGATTCCTGTATTCCTGTCAGCAGCAAAATCATTCTGTCATCCTGAGCGACTCCGAGCGACGTAGGAGTGAGGGGGGAGTCGAAGGACCCCGGTACTGCATAATCCACCACAGTGCTGCGGGGAGTTCTCACAACCAACGAACGGGCCTCATCTATACCTTACCTAAATTCTGTCATGCTGAGATCCTACCAGGGTGAAAGGCAGTTGGGACCTTGTTGTTTAGCTCCAATAACTGTTCAATTAAGAAATAAGGAATTGGGAGGAACGGAGGCGCGGAATTATTGAGCCCAGGCCGCGAGGCCTGGGAAATCTAAGGGAAAACTCAACAGAGCCCCAGTGGGGCGACACATCCTCAATTCGACGCAACAAAAAGCCTCACAGGCAAAAGGCTTTCACTAAGGGCTAAGAACTAGCTACTATTTCTGCGGCTGACTCGGCGCCGGACTCGTCTGCGCCGGAGCGCTTGGCACATTTTGCATAACGGAATTCGAATGCTTTTTGTTGGCGAAGATCGTCAGCGAGATCGACGTCAACATAAAGATGACGGCGCACCAGGTTGTGACCTTGGAAAGCAACGTTGCCGTGCCCCGAGGACCAAAAGCCGTTTGGCTTCCGGCGCCGCCAAAGGTGGCGGCAATATCAGCGCTCTTGCCGTGCTGCAGCAGCACCACAAGAATCAGGACAGAGCATACCAGCACGTGGACCACGGTAATAAAAGCGGTAAACATTCGGTTAGTAACAATTTCCTTTCAAGAAACTTATGGTGCGGAAGGGGGGATTTGAACCCCCACGCCTCACGGCGCCACCCCCTCAAGATGGTGTGTCTGCCAGTTCCACCACTTCCGCACGGCCCCGACGCTTTCCTTGCGGCTGTACACAGACACAAGAAAACCCTGAAGTTGGGAGCAGGAAAACCAATTATAACAAACATTTAAGAGCCAGAAAGCTATACCTGGCCCTGTGTAATTTGCCCCCTAATGTTGCCGCTCACCGGGAACAATGCTAGCGTAAAAGTTGGCGGTATTTATGTCGCCAGCCCGCGCCCAGGCGCGTCGCTTTTTCCTTGGGTGTCTGCGAGGAAGCTGCTCTTTGACAACTTTAATCCGTTCTGCAAGCTTTTCGCTATCTGCCTTCTCCGCGGTCAACCAAGGTTGGCGCAAACGAGCCTCCAAGTCGGCGCAAACGACCCTCAGGTCGCCACAAACCCTCTTCAAGTGGTCACCCCAGGCCCTCAAGTCGTCACAATCGGGTCTCAAGTCGGCACAAAATAATAGGTCGGCACAGAAATCCCCAATGTTTTCAACGTTTGTGACGATTTGCCGGTCAATTTCACGTCATTTCAGCCTGGTATTGCCGGGACAAAACACTCTGCCGCTGATCTCTTTGCGTGAGGAACCCGGTTCTCCGCTGGGATGGCAGACTAAGGAAACCTTGATTTCGCAGGAAGGAAGGCCAGTTATAACAAGGATTTAGTGGCTGGAACCTGGAACGGGGGTAACTTTAGGAGACTTTCCACTTGCTTGAATCAGCCTCCTAGGTAGATCATTTGTGGGCATTCCCCTTGGAGTCCGGCCCTGTTCTGAGACATCACCCCGGGGAGTTTTGTCTCAACCCATTGTTCAGCAAAGGACCTCAGTTGCAGGATTCAAAAGCCAATTTGAACCAACTGAATGAACAGCTCCGGCTGGCACAGACGGCTGGCGATCCCTGGAAAGAGGGTATCGCCTTGAACAACTTGGGTAGCTATTACAAAGAGGCCAAAGATACTGGCAAGGCGATCGAATATTTTCAGAAAGCTCTGGAGTATTTTTCTGTCCTTCAGGACGCTGAAAAGAAAGCCGCAGTGCTCAATAACCTGGGCGGGACCTACCATGATGCCCGCCAGTATCACAAAGCCCTGGAATGTTTCGCCTTGGCGCTCGGGACCTATGGAACCATAGGGCAGTCCTTTGGACAGGGCATGGCGGTGAACAATCTGGGCGGTGTGCATCTTGCCCTCAAGCGCCATGAAGATGCCCGCAAGCAGTTCAACCTGGCGGCATCATTCTTTCGTGCTTCCCAGGCGCCTACCTGGGAAGCGCAGGCTTTTGAGAATCTGGCCGCAGCCGAATCGTCGCTGGGCAATAAGCGGGCTGCGGTGGAAAGTTATGGCCACGCTCTTGCGCTCTGGCAGAACTTGAATCAACCAGAGCGCCAGGCGATGATCTTCAACCGCATTGCCTCTCTGCACTCTTCGATGGGCGACAGCAAGCGAGCGGTGGAACTCCACACGCGGGCGCTTGCTATAGCGCAGAAATCCAAAAACGCATCGCTCGAAGCCGGCACCCACGCCAGCATCGGACGTCTGCAATTTGACAGCAAAGACTGGGAAGAGGCCCACTCGCATTTTCAGTCAGCCCTCCGGCTGTTCCAGCAGCTCGGCGACAAGAAAGGACAGGCCAACACTCTCCTGAACATCGGGAGGCTGAATCTGGTTACAGGTGAAAAATTGCTTCAGTCGGCAGCCGCCATGTTCCGGGAGATCGGTGATAGCGATGGTGAGCGTGCAGCCCTCGATCTCATGCAGCCTTCCGCAGAAGAGCCTCCCAAAGCCGCCGCCCAGAAACCAGCGTGAGTAGCCCTCAGCAACCCCAACACCCTACCGCTGACGATGTTGGTCCAGCAAGGCAGGGTCATATTGATTTTGTCGAGGTTCCTCTGCGCTCTCTGCATTGCTATTTCTAAGAATCTTTCTTCCTGCGAAGAATTTCTTTGCTTTTCTTCGTGGTTAAGGGTTTTGGTTTTCCTCCGCTGCCTCTGTTCCTCCGTGTTTCAAAGGTTTTGGTTTATCAGCGTTCATCCGCCAAATCAGCGGTAAGAAGTTTGGTTTTGGCTGACTGCCGAGTGCCGAGTGCTGAATGCTTTTTATTTCAAGTCTGGATCTGGAATACTCGAAAACGCAATCCTTGGTGGTGCGGCCTTGCGTACATGATGAATTCCGCCTAAATACAGAGTTGTCGAGCCGTATTTTGCATTGACTGAATCCATGACTTGGGCAATGTGATTGAATTTCCATTCGCCATAAATGTCGCCAAACAATGTGAGGTTCTGCATCTCTTCCGGCATAAGATCAACCAGGGCAACACTCACCAGGAGCGGTCTGAATTGCGGACAATTCTTCCACGCCTGCTGAAAGACCTTGATCAGGGTCATGGTGTCCTGGCAGGCAGGGAAGCGCAGATTGGCCTCCCAAACTGGCCGGTCAGAATGCAGCCAATAAGCGGTGCCCGGTTTTTCATTGCGGTCCTTTGGCTTGGTAAATAAAACAAAAATGGCCATGCCACTGGTCCACAGCTTGGCTTGGCGCAGTCGTACCGCAGCTTTGTGCAGCAGTTTTTGGCCTACAGCGGCGGCTTTTTCCGTGGTGCGCAGCTCTGGCGGCAGCACATGTTGATGTCCAATGCTGCTCTTATGAGACTCCCGATCGTCAAAGTCGCTGCCTCGCAGCTTCAACCAGAAGCGTGTCCCCAAAACCCCGCCCCATAGCTTTGTCATCTGCTCCATATCGATCTGGCACAGTTGTTCCATGGTCTGAATGCCCATGCGGCGCAGGCGCGATTCCATTTGTCCGCCAACACCGGGAAGGTCACGGAGTTTCAGTGAGAACAGGACATGGGGAAGCTGATTTCCGGTGATCGTAACCAGCCCGTCAGGTTTTTGCATATTCGACGCAGTCTTGGCCAGAAAACGGTTAGGCGCCAAACCAATGGAGCAGCGAAGAGTAGGGCCGACTTTAGTGCGGATCTCCTGCTTTACTTTCCTGGCCAGTGCCGCAGCGTTGGCAGGTTTGCATTCCCGGCCCATTAACCTGCATTCCATCTCGTCGACTGAAAGAACTTTGGAGACGTGCAGGCAGCTCTCCACAGCTTCCTTGATGCGATTGTGGTAGTCCACATAGAGTGCGTGGCGGGCCTCGACAATTTCCAGGTGAGGACATTTCTTTCTGGCTTCGCCAAGCTGAGTGCCGGTGCTGACGCCAAAGGCCTTGGCCTCATAACTGGCAGCGATGCAGACAGTAGAATCCACATCTACCGTGACTACAACCGTTGGCTTGCCGCGGAGATGGGGTTGGACCTCCTGCTCGACTGAGGCAAAGTAGGAGTTCATGTCCAGAAAAAGCCAATTGACCAGTTCAGCGTCTGAGGCCGCGGAAAACATAGAAGTTCAAGGATACCACAAAAGCGAACAAAAAGCGAATATCGCGCTGATAGATAATATCGGTGGATTTTGCAGCAAAATCATTCTGTCATCCCGAGCAAGTCCGAGCGACGTAAGGAGTGAGGGCGCGCCGAGGGACCGCCTCGATGCGTCCTCTGCAACAACATAAACGAGGCGTTTCCACGAAAAACCTGTCCGGGCGGTCTGCTATTGACGCGCACTTTTAATTGCACTTCCCCATAAGCAAATATTAGTAATATTTTTATAATTGTTCTACGTGGAACGCTGGCTTTTCCCCGGCAGTGATTGGCTGTAAAAAAATGCTCCAATCCTATTCTCGGAAGCATTGCAGCAGCATGCCGAGCCAAAATTAGAAATTATCAATTGAAAACTTATCAATTAGTTAACACCCCCACCCCTTTTGGATACGCCATGGATACTCCAAGTACATCGGAGGACGGTAATACCTTAAGGAGCTTTATCGGAAGAAAGGAATAAAACCTGTTTCTGTTTTTTGGGGAATCGTTGTGAAAGAACAAAGAGGAGGCCGAATCCAATTCGCTGCTGCAATAATCAGGCCCGCTTGGTTACGCGCGATTCAAGAAGCATAGCAACAGCGTACGTCATAATTCGGATGTCTCCCGACTTTGATACAGTTGCGCGTCCGCACCCTTTGCGGTACGACATTCAGCGGCAACCTCCTCGTGTCGCTTCATGTCGCTTGAGCCATGTTTTCTGACTCTCTAAATTGAAAACGGACGTCAAGAACTCCTGAAGCCCAAATGAGCGAGCGAGCGAAATAAATGAACATCCCCAATCGCACCCCAGTCTCACGCCGTAATTTCATCAAGACTGCCTCTATGGCTGCCGGAGCATTTTGCCTGAGTGGCTGCGTCAAAGAACCAAGACACGTCAATTCCTTTCAGCCGCCTGGAGCTGCAAGTCCCGCAGCCACTGCCATTGCCGTGAATGACATTCACTCCCAGCTCAATTCAGCTCTGGTGCAAGAGGTCTTGAAACCAGCTTCCATGGATGAATGCCAGGACATCATCAGAAAAGCCCGGAAGCTAGGCAAGACGATTGCTGTTGCGGGGGGCCGTCATTCCATGGGTGGACAGCAGTTTGCCGACGGTTCGGTGTTGATCGATACCCGGGGAATGAATCACGTTTTAGGTTTCGACCAGCAGAAGGGCCTGCTGAGCGTGGAGGCGGGTATTGAATGGCCGGAGTTGATTCAATACCTGCATGATGCGCAGAAAGACCAGGAGCACCAATGGGCGATCGTCCAGAAACAGACTGGGGCGGACAATTTCACTCTGGGAGGCTCCTTGTCGTCGAACATTCACGGGCGCGCGCTTACAGAGAGACCGATCATCGGCAATATTGAGTCGTTCACTATTCTTGACCATGAAGGGAAGCTGCACGAATGCAGCCGGGAGAAGAATCCGCTGCTGTTTCGTCTGGCCATTGGCGGCTATGGATTGTTTGGTCCGATTACGTCGGTGAATTTGAGGCTTCGAGACCGCGTGAAAGTACGAAGAGTGGTGGAGATACGCGATACGAAAGATATTCCTGATGCCTTTGAGCGACGCATTGCCGATGGATATCTCTATGGGGACTTCCAGTTTGCCACGGACAGCAACCGGGAGAGCTTCCTTCGGAGAGGCGTCTTCTCATGCTATCAGCACGTTCCTATGGGGACACCTCTCACAGAAAACCCAACACGTTTCAGCGCGCAAGATTGGGCGAGGCTTACCTATTACACTCACAAATATAAGCGTCGCGCCTTTGAGTTGTATACCAAACGCTACCTGGAAACCTCGGGGCAGGTCTACTGGGCCGATTCACAACTCTTTGGCCGTTATCTGGATAACTATCACGAAGAGCTGGACCGCAAGCTCCATGCGCGGATTCCAGCAACCGAAATGATTACTGAAATCGATGTCCCGCGAGAGTCACTCGTCGATTTTATGGAGGAGGCACGCCCAGTGCTGCGTAAGGAGGGAGCCAACATTATTTATGGAGTGGTACGGCTGATCGAGAAGGACGAGGAAAGCTTTCTGCCCTGGGCGAAAGACCGTTATGCCTGTGTGGTCTTCAACTTACATGTGACACATGATCCCGCAGGGATTGAAAACGCGGCCCGCAGTTTTCGGTCGCTCATCGATCTGGGCATCAAGCACAACGGCTGTTATTACCTTACGTATCATCGGTTCGCCACGCGGGAGCAGGTGGAACACTGCTATCCGCAGTTCAAGGAATTTCTGGCATTCAAGCGCCAGTATGATCCAGCAGAGGTTTTCCAAAGCAATTGGTATCGGCACTATCGCACGATGTTTAACTCGTAACAGTGAGCTCCGGTTGTCACCATGTCGTCCTCGATCCGAGAAGCAAAAAGGAAGACAGAGCCAGTGTGGTGCATGGTCGCGAATGTTAGAGAAGAAATGCCAGTTGGCTGGGAGGCTCGCGAAGCAGCCATGCATTTTGCCCCTGGAGAGAAGGTTTATTGCTATCGGCCATTGTGGAGGGCTGAATATGAAATGATCAAGGTGATCGGGGGGCATCGCGGGTCGAACGAATATGTTGAGAGATTACTGCACAAAAATGCCTTGACCAACTTCCGGGTACAACTCGTTTACAACCCATACCTGCTTGAATCCTTGAGTCTTGACTGGGACGGGACCAGAGAATCGATACGACACGCCGAAGAGTTGGTGGCCCTCATGACTTCCCGCAACCGGCGAAGCCGAATCGCGATAGCAAGCACTCCAGAACCGGCAGGAAGAGCCAGCTCATGGATTAAAACAATGCTGTGCGTCTTCGGAGTGTTTCGTAGATGAAGTCCGAAATCAGTTGTTGGATGGCCCTTTCTTTTGCACACTAAGGGCCTGCAAATAGGTCTTCGCCATGCTGGCGACCCTTCGATCGCGGCTGTTTTCGAGACCGACAAAGATGGTCTTGGCGTCGTCGAATTTGTCCTGGGACATGTAAATCATGGCCAAACTAACAGAGTAGGATTCATTGGCGGGACTCAGGCGCAAGGCATTTTGATAGGCCGTAACAGCCTCCTTGAGTTTCTGCTCAAGGACCAGCGCGGATCCCATGATGGCAAAACCGTCGCCAAACTCAGGATTCAATTCAGTTACCAGCCGGGCTTCCTGTTCCAATTGTTTTACCGTGTAAGGATTGGCCCGTTGTTGAAGCTCCAGAGCCATGTAGTAGTGGCTAAGCCAGTTCTTGGGATCGACCTCGATTGCTTTTTGGAAATGCTTTTCGGCGCCCGCAAGATCGCCATGGCGCAGGCTGTCCAGACCCAGACCTCGAAAGGCTGTGGTGTTAAGTGGATCTTTCACAAGCAGGGTTTCGAATTCCTTGATTGCCTTCGTATGGTACCCAGGTTCATGCAAGTGAACATCGGCAAGGGTTGCATCGACTGCGAGTGGCGAAAGCTGCTGTACCGTGAACGCTGCGTCGTCTACAGTTGGAGCTGAGAGCAATGTTGGGATAGAAGAAGACGTACTAGCCAAAGCTATTTTGGGTACCACGGGAAACTTTTTGATTTCTTCGTCGAATTCTGCCGGTGTCATATTGAAGGCCTGCTTGATGGCATCCGGTACGGGGATTTGCTGGCTGATGAGTTGAAAATATTTTTGGGCCTGGTCCATCTTCCGGTTGGTGAGCAGATAATCGACGATGAGGCGTGATTCGGCATAAAACTGTGGGTGTTGACTCGTGTCATCAACCGAGAGGGAGGCCGGATAGTTGTTACTGAACAAAGTAGTCACGGGGATGAACTGATCGGGCGCTACACCGGACTCAATTAATTGGGGCAGCGTACCCATCACCACGCGGCCTTTTTCAATCTTGATGGTGGAAAAATACACGGCAAAACCTTCTTCAAACCAGCGAGGCAAGACGGGGAAATTGCTGGCCAGCAGACGATGGGCATATTCATGTAACACGATTTCTCGCCCGACCTTGGTCCTGACATGGGGTGTTGGCTGGCGGTTCAGCATCTTCAGATTCAGCAGGATGTAATCTTCATCCTGACTGTGAAGATAAACGCCTTTCACAGCGTATTTCTTGATGGTTTGCAAGCCGGAATCGGGACTGGGTTGTGGGCCAGTTTCAGGTTGATTGTCTGCCTCGGTTATCAGCTTTCCGCTGTCGAGGACAGTTCCGGCAAAGGGTTGGTCTTGGTCCATGAGCAGAGCATATTCGATAAGCCGTTTCTGGTCCTCCATAGCAATGATCTGTACAGGAGGAGATTGGATTTCCTTATTATTGAACAGAAGCTGGGAGAAAATTGCCCGCATCTGCTCGAACTGAAGGGCCACTTGGCGTCCTTGCTTCTCTTCAGCATCGGTCAAAATTCTGAAATGGGGAGAATTAATCTCGATCCATTGCGCCTGAACATGCTGTCCAACACAGACTGGCGCCAAGCTGATGCAGGCAACGGCCGCGAGAATGCAGATTGAAGAAATTTTCATAAGCCAAGTTAGCTCCTCAATGCCTTCACAGATGACACTACAGAGAGCAGTTTTGTTCCCGTCAGTCCATCAGGCGGGAATCAACGGTTGTGACGTTCGCGATGGGCCCGTTCCGCCTGTACTCCCAGGGTCGCGGATTGGCCTTTGGGGATACTCAGCGATTTCCATCCTGCTCCCCGAAAGTGCTTGGCAAGAAAAACGATCTGGCCAATATGATGGGCATAGTGCAAGAGTTGACGGTTGATGGCGCGCAAGACAGTGTGTTGCTGTCCGCGAATGAAAACAGTGCGAGTGAGGTCTGCGGGCTGCAGCGACTCAAGAGCCTGAAAAACGCAGCTCCATCCGGATTCCCACCACGCCAGCACCTGGTCCGGAGTGGTGGACGAATCCAGCACAAACTCCTGGTCGCGATTGCGATCAGGCTTTTCTCCGTCCGTGGTCAAAAAATCTGTGAATCTTGAGCGCATATTGCCGGCCAGGTGCTTCACAATCACAGCAATGCTATTGGCCTCGGGATCGATGCAGGTGAACCAATCCTCGCCGTGGAGTTGCGCGAACGCCCCTTCTGCCAGACGCTTGTATTCGCGGAAGCTGCGTTGAGCATCGCCCAGATATAGATTGCCGATCTGAATGTCGTTTGAATCCATAGGACATATTTACCGCAAAGAGCAAGAAGAATGCAATGGCAGCAGAGTAGAACCACATCCTACCTCAATATGCGTGGATGTTCGCGGATGCAGGAACAGAGACCCGACCTTGCAGCAGTCTGCTGATCCCCTGCGTCAGTTTTCACCGTAAGGGTCTCAGGTAAAATTTGTGCCATTATAGAATGCATAATCATGTCGGCTTGAGCATAGCGAAATAATGACAGAGCCAACTTATCTCCTGGCACTTACCCAATGGGTTGCGATTGTGGGTGTAATCGTCTCCGTTGTCAGCCTGGTAGTGGTTGCAGTGATGGTGATTCTCAATAACCGATATCTGAAAATTGCCCAAAATCAGGCAGATCTCCTCATTTCTTACCTCCGCGTGGCCCAGGAGCAGGCAAGAATAGCTCAGGAGCAGGCAATCGCGTCCAATGTGCAGGCAGAGGCCGCAAATCAGAGCCTGGCAATTCTTCAACAGCAGATCAAGGCCGATGAGCAAAGGGCGAAGATCGTCCTGAGAAGGGCTTTGCAAACTGTTCTTTCCAACACCGCAGCCTGGAGAGACCGACTGTCGAGTAGCCCTTTGTACGTCCCCAGGACCGTTGATCTAATGCCGGCGGAATGGAGCTTTGCGGTGTATGCGTCTGCACAGATTGGATCATCCGCTTATGAAGGGATGCTGCGAGCGCAGGAGCATATCAATGCTGCGAGACCGGCGATTGAAGATTTTGTTTCAGCAGATTATTCAGGCCGCGCTGCCTATAGCGCAGCTCGACGCGGAAAGCAGGCCAAAGAAAATCTGGAGATCGCGCAAACCGCCATCGAAGAAGTCATGGCAATGATTCAGGACTAGGGCATAGAGAGCACCCAGCGCGACAAGCCGCTCCAATCACAAGATTTCGATTCTTTTGACCGTCTGGGAGCGCTGATGAAACTGTTTTCCAATTTGAGCCTGCTTTTCGCATAAAATCTACAATATTCCATAAGAATCCTGTTAGAATTCCTGAAAATCGTATGCTCTCAGAATTCTCCTATGTGCGTATCCCTCGCGCGACGTATGGCGCAATTCTTGCTCTTCTGACTTTAACTTCTGCAATTTTGCCAGCTTTGGCGTTGAATCAATCTGCGTTGCAAATTTCCGTGCATGACGGAGCAGGGAAGCCAATCGTGGGAGCCACAGTTACTTTAAAGCTCAACGGTGTGCAGGTAAGGAGTGAAAAAACCAATAGTGAAGGAAAAGCCAGTTTTACAAATCTGCCGGCGGGGCAACTTAAATACAGCGTATTGAAGAGTGGATTTCAATCACTGGAAGAGCAGTCGGTTTCAATCAATGGAGATTCACCGGCAGGCTTGGATATTACGCTGATTCCTAAAATTGAGGTGCACCAGTCGGTAGATGTGAAGGCAGAAGATACGCCTGTAAGTAAAGGATCGTCTCCTCCAGCGGTCTTGGAGCGCGAAGAGGCCAAACGTCTTCCTAGCCGTCCGTCCACAATTGCGGATGCACTGCCGACGCTTCCGGGTGTGGTGCGCGGCGCTAATGGAGAGCTGACCATTGCGGGCGGTACAGAGCAGCACAATGCTCTGCTGGTGAATTTTGTGGATACGACCGATCCAGCGACAGGACAATTTGGACTGACGGTACCGGTGGACAGCGTGCAGTCAGTGAACGTTCTGTCAACGCCTTATCTGGCGCAGTATGGGAATTTCACAGCCGGTGTTGTCTCGGCACTAACGCGCCCAGGCGGAGACAAATGGAATTTTGAGCTGAATGATCCTATGCCGGAGTTCCGAATCCGCAGCCTGCATCTCCAGGGTTTGCGATCGGCGACACCGCATGTGACTTTTGGCGGGCCCATTGTTCGCCAAAAGCTCTATTTCTCCGAATCGCTGCAATATCAGTTGGACAAGGCCCCGGTATTGACCCTGCCGTTTCCGTTCAATGAAACCAAGACGACATCCATCAATTCGTTTACTCAGTTTGATTACGTTCTGGCGCCAAATCATACTCTGACAGCAACCTTGCACGCTGCGCCCCGGTCTACAAAGTTTGCCAACCTGGATTTTTTTAACCCCCAGTCCGTGACCCCCAATTTCAATCTGGATGCCGGCGGGTCGTCGCTGATCGACCGGCTCACGATCGGCCCAGGCGTGCTGCAAAGCACGGCAGCCTGGCAGGACTTCCGTGCGTGGGTCACCCCCCAGAAGATTGGAAGGATGATTATTACGCCGGCGGGAAACCAAGGAAGCTATTTCAGCCGGCAGAGTCGCCATTCGTTCCGAGCTGAATGGCTGGAGAATTATGCACTCAACCCGATTGAGGCGAAGGGCAGCCATAACATTCAGTTCGGTACAACGGCGGCCCGCAGCGAGGACCGGGGAAAATTCATTTATAGTCCGATTGATATTCGGGATGCCAGGAACAGATTATTGCGGCGCTTTGATTTCACTACCGGCACCCGGTTTAGTGAAAACGACCTGGAATTGGCAGGTTATATCCAGGACCACTGGGTGTTGAGCCAGGCGCTGGCAATAGATGGCGGCATACGGATGGAGCGGCAGAGCATAACCGACACCAGCCGGGTGGCGCCCAGAGCTGGATTTGTTCTGAGTCCGCTGGGGAGCAAGAAACACACGGTGATCCGGGGCGGATTAGGCGTCTTCTACGATCACGTTCCATTGAATGTTTATGCGTTTGAGCATTATCCGCAGGAGATTGTTACGACGTTTTCTCCCCTGGATGGGGTGTCCCTGGATACCCGGATATTCACGAATGTGATCGCGACCACGCAAAGGAAACTTCGTTTTACGAATGGCGGACTTGTAAGCAGCAGCTTTAAACCGTATAGCGTCGCTTCCAGCCTGGAGTTGGAGCAGGGGTTAGGACATTTGGTGGTCGTGCGCGCCAAGTATACCCACCGCAATTCGTATGGACTGGTTACAGTCAATCCGCAATTGCTGGGGAATGGGCAGAATGCTTTCATCGCTTCCGGCAATGGTTTTGCCCAATACAAAGAACTGGAACTGACCGTGCGGATAGGAGCCGAAACCAAAAAGAAATTGTTTATTGCATATACCCACAGCAGAGACCGCGGTGATCTGAATGCCGCTACGGGATATACGGGGAATTTCCCATTTCCTATCCTGAATCCTGATCAACTGGCAAACCTTTATACCGACGTTCCTCATCGGCTCTTGGGCTGGGGCGAAACACCGTTGCCGTGGAAGATGCGCATAACTCCCCTGGTTGAATATCGAACGGGGTTCCCATTTACCATCACCAACCCCTTGCAAAATTATGTGGGTGCTCCGAATCAGAATCGCTTCCCGGACTTTTTTTCTATGGATGCCCGTTTGTCCAAGGACTTCCCGGTGAACAGCAAGTACACACTGCGGCTTTCAACCAAGGGCCTGAACCTTACCAACCATTTTAATCCGATCGCGGTGCATCCCAATACCGGCGACCCGCTGTTTGGAACTTTCTTCGGCAGCTACAAACGGCGATTCAAACTCGATTTTGACGTGCTGTTTTAGTTATTGGCGTCTGGTTGTTGGATCCGACCGAACCCTCAAGACTTTAAGTCCTCTTTTACTCTTTAAAGATGGCATTACAAAAGTAATATCGACAGCCATGTTGCGAGTTGATATCTCTTAGTAAACCTTTAAGATTGGTGTATCTCCCTCCAAAAGCAAGAATCCCGGTCTTTTTTGCTGCAAGAAAAACGTTGGTTGAAGCCGTGCATGGGGCGAGACAAATCGGACTGTTTTGGAGGGTTGCGGGCGCATGCTTGCTGTTGCTGTGCGGGGCGCTAGCGTGCCAGGCACAGACCAGTACAGGAAGATTGACGGTGAGCGGCACAGTGCAATCTTCGATTGGTCTGATTTTTCGCAATAATGCTGCTGTAGGGACCAACGGCTTTTGTCCTTTGAGTAACCCAGATACGAACAACGTTGGATTGGATCTGGGTGTAGCGTCAATCACGACCGGAGATAATCTGGCTTGCGTAGGGTTCTTCTCGGCTGTCGGTTTTTATCAGGTCAACAGCGGTTTTGATGTGGTGGTAAGTGAAGCTAACAGCACGAGTGCCAGTTATAATCTGGCCGCAGCTCTTTCGACAGCCCCGCCCGCCAATGTGCTCTGGCTCATGAATCTGACCAACCTGACCACAACCTTTACAACCTTCCAGAACAACAATACCTATGGCCAGCGGGTTACCGAGACCTTGCGGGTGATCGTCAACCAGAATGTTCCGGCGCAAACCCTGCAAGAAACCATCTTCGTACTGGCGACGGCAAATTAAGCAAGCTGTCAACACTCAGCCTCCGCAAGACTCTGGTAGACCAAGAGGTTCTGCAAAAAACAAGAACACCAAAAGAAAGGCGGCAATAGTGGCCGCCTTTGGGTTAAGAGAACAGAGAAAAAGATTGACAAGCCATAAATTATGAAAGATGGAGCGGCAGCAGTGTCATAAACACGAGGATGAGTTATTGCTGCCCTAACTGGCTTCGGCTTCCAATTGAGCCTGCGCGTGATTGTGTTGTTCTCTCACCGAAAGAACACGCATTTGTTCCCAGTCATAAGCAAACTCCTTGCCGCAATCCAGACATACGATATATGTCCCGGTCTGGCGAGCTACGGCAGATCGCCACTGGCTGGGTTTCCTGGTGATGGGGAAGCTACAGCGTTTATGCGAACAGCCGAACAAGGCATCAAATACTTTCACGTTCTCCTCCTTATATACCCGTAACGAACTGCAATACCTGAATTACTCCCTACACTAATAGTGATTATTAACCCGGTTTCATTTCATTGGTTTTTTCATAGCCGCTAAGGCCATGAGATATAAGCACTTTATTGTTTTCGACCTCCAGGCCATGACATCCCTCTACATATAAGACGTAATTTCTTGGCCAAAATCTTTTTGCTGAGCTTTGGCGCTCAAAAACTGTCAAAATCTCGGCTTTTTACATCCATTTGATTTGTTTCCGGGCCGAAGGCGGAGTTTCTTCAGCGTCTCACGACCACCTGCACTCCTGCGTGGCAATTTCGGACATCACAGCTTCATAATCTTCGTCAGTTTCGCACCACGATAAGCGCCGTTGCGTCAAAGTGGCCCCATCGGCCAGCACAAATTCCTGTTCTTCGTATTTATCGCAATAATCGGGCATGGAAATCAAAACCTGGCAATCAATATCCAGTAAGAGCAGACTTCTCGTCCTGCTTTACGGGGTTTGGAATGACAATCGAAGTGTTTGTTCGCTGCACCTCGAGCCTATATTCAAGTTCATCAAGCAGCAGATCTTCACGGCGCTTGCGGCGGAGCATGGAATCTAAATACCCGAAAAGCAGAGAGAGCAGGGTCCAGAGGATGAGAGTGCGGAGGTCCATGCTAGGGAACTCCCAATTCTGCGCCGACACAAAGTCCGAACTCGCCAACCTGAGACGAATCCGCAGGCTGCGATATATCGGAGCCGAGGAGTGTCATCTGCCGTCGCGACTGGTTCAGAAGATAAAACTCTACGCGCGTAAGGAAGTTCATCCCAACAAGAGAGTCTTGGCGAATGATGACATCTTGAAGAATTCGAAAGGCGTCATCGTAGTTCTTGATAATTTGCAGGGCAGTCATAGATCACTTTTATAAAAATATTACTAAAGTATTTAAATAGTATGTTAAGACTATAATCTTTTGTCAATATACATTTATAGAAAATATACCTTTTATTTTCAGTAGTTTAGGTTGAATAATACAATACTTTAATAATATTTATAAAAAGTCGTGATAGATTCCTGTCTTAGTTCAAGCGCTGGAGAAGCAGGGGCAGCGAATGGAAGGGACTTCAGTATGTTTGGCTTTTATAACTTAGAGATATACCACAATATTTTGTGGCTTGACGAAAGATATACCAGAGCAGAGAATCGAACCTCGGCAAATAAAAAGCGAAAATCATCTTATGAATTGTGGAGTTCAAAAAATGCAGATAAATATGGCAGACAGCAAGCTCATCGTACTTTTCCACCCCTATGAAAAAAAATCTTCCAGTAGCGCGTCGCTCCGAGTCCGGGGCGCCAGGCGGTTTAGCGAGGCTTTGGCAAAATGCAAGCCAGAGGATGACATTGTAGCGGGTCGTGATTTTCAGGGACTGCTGAAAGAACACCAGCAGTTGCTCAGCAATTATAAAAATCTTTTGAATAAGTACAGCGCGGTGTGTGCGCAGTTCAGCGTGGAGCAGAAGATGGAAGAAACGAAAACTGTATGAAACACGGCGATCTTTTCGCAACATCCATCAGCGCCGGGCTGGAATTCGTGAACATGTAGGGAACTAAACGCAGACCGGGAGATCAGGTCATCTTATGACCGGGTGCTTGGGGTCCCAGTCCGAGGCCGAGAGGGAGAAAACAAAAAAAATTCTTCGCGGCCAGTTATGGCCGCGAAGAAGTCTCTCCACGATGGGAAAGAACACAAAACAGAACCGACAGAGGAGAAGGAGCCAGTCTTTGGTTTCCTCTGCATGCTCTGCATAAGTTCCCCAGTGGATAGTGAAATAAAGAACGTAAGCGTTACAAAAAAACCTTTAAAAAAATCAATTGGCAATTGGCAGATAGCAATTCGAGAAGACGTCTCTGCGTGGATGGCCCTGGGATTAGCCTAAGAACTTTGGAAAGCTCTTGAAAACGATAGGCTTAGACGATTTGAAGCCCAGTCTTGCAGCAAGATGAAAACTTATTAATGTTTCGAGCCGAAAGACCGAAGGCGTTTCGTGTACCACAAGTTGCCAGGATATTTAGCCATCTTCGCGGTCCCTCGTGGGACCGCGAAGATGTGCACCACCACAGAGACAGATGCACAATGAAGTAAGAGGAGATTGTGCTCTGCGTGCGTCTGTGTTGTTCCCCTGTCTAATAGTGATAGAAGACGACAAAACGTTTCAAAATCCTTTGAAGAATTTAGCCGTTAGTCCTTAGCCTTTTAGTAGTGTAGGCCCCAATTAAAAAACTCGGAGGGCTGCGGATCCAAGCAAACCTGTGTCGCCCCTCCGGGGCTCGGCTCGTATCCTTAACATTCCCCAGGGCTTATCCACCCCAGCAAGCCAAAACCAGGCTTGCCGGGGCCCCGGCTTGCGCCCTGGGCTAACTTCTTTCCGCCCCTCACGGGGCTGATCGTATGAGTCCCAGACATCCTCCAAATTTCCTAAGTGTCCTTCAGGACCGTTGGCCCGTGAAAGCTCATGAAAATCAACTTTTCCCATAGCGAACTGTTGGACTGAGTGGACGTGATGGACAGAGTGGACGCCATGAACGATGCGATTTTCGACCCTGAACGGTAGTGCTCTTAGCGCTTAGTGGTGAGGAGACTCAATAAATCTCATAGGTCAGCAGACCATACTCTTTAGGAGAAGAACATGACAGAAGTGAATTTGGAAGGATTTGCAGGTGTGGCAGTAAAGGAGCCGTCGGAGCAGGAGTGGAACGCCCAGGCTGCGCGGCAGAGACGGGAGATGGGGGGCACGGTAGACCAGGTCTTCTCGTCGCAGAACATGGGAGAAGCGGTGCGACGGCTGCACCAGAAGCGGAACGAAGAGCAGAGACGTCTGAGCCGCATGGTGTGGGGGCCGGCGAGCATCATTAATTTAATGCCTTTTCCACTCAATGTTAATGGAGTGCTTCATGGGCGGCTGGCTGGACCGGATGGCAATCAGGTGCCGGAGTGTCCAGTGGGCGCACCGTACGTGCAAAAGGTGATCCGGGAGCCGCAATGGTCCATACGCGACGAGGGCTGCGGCATGGACAACGTGGACAACTACACACCCATCCCCTGGATACCGATCGATCTGGCAGATGACTATGCCGAGGAGTTCCTCGACCGGCTGGGAGTAGGAGGCGTCATCATCTATGAGGGTGATAATCCGCCGGAAACACCTGGCTTGCAGAAAAAGCTGGAAGAGGCACGGCGAGGGCGAAACAAGTGGCTGCTGCGCAAAGTGCAGGAGGCGGAAGCCGAGTGGGCCGACACCAGCGGCCGTGGACGCAAAAACATTACCGAGCTGCATCGCAAAGCGGCCGAGGTCCTGCTGCATGAAAAGATCCTCAAGCACCAGCCACAATGGCTGCTGGCAACAAATGCCGAGGGCGGAGAGCTGCCTGATCCGTGTCCGGGATGCGGCGAGGTTGCAGATCGCAAGGCTGCTATCTGCAAAGGCTGCGGTTATATCTACAAGCCCATTGAAGCTTATAAAGCGGCGCTCATCGAGTATGGGCACATTGCTATGGACCGGCTCACGGCGGATGAGTGGAAAGAAGTGAACGAGATCAAGGCGCTCAGGGACAAGGCGAAGCAGGCGGGGAAGAAGTAGCATTCAGCACTCAGCAGTCAGCCAAAGCAAACTAAAATCCACCGCGGAGGCGCTGAGACGCGGAGGAAGCAAAGGCAAATCTTACTACGATTAAAATCAGCAAATAGCAAATGGCAATTGGCAATTAGCAATTGGCTACTAGCTACTGGCTGCTAGCTTGTAGCTATTAGCCCTTAGTCTTTAGCCTTTAGCCCTTAGCCTTTTGGTTCCTATCTTGACGAGTCTGTTGCCAAGTCTTAGTTTTATCTAATAACTAGAGCGTGTTTCATAAATATCCTGTTCGTGGGACAACAGCCGGGGAACCCAGGGCCGAAGTACTGATTTTTGCTGGTCTTTTCTTCTCCGCCACCAACGTCAGTGCCCCTCAAAGCCTATTTATGAAACACGCTCTAAGTACTAAATACTAATGGCTAATTGCCAATTGCTAATTGCCATTTGCTTTGTCCAAAGGAATTGACTCATGGACCTCACAACCGTTAAGACAAGAATACGCTCGCTGGTGGATGATCCCGACGCTACTTATGCCACGGACGCATTTCTTCTGCCACTTATTAACCAGAAGTATGAAGAGCTATACAACCGCATGCTCTCTACAGGCGCGGAGTTTGAGCGCAAGATAGTGGAGATATTCAGCCTGGCTCCCCAGACGCCGGACCTCTCCGCCTACAACTTCACCGGGCAGCCGCTGGAGTTGATGGTGCAGCCGCTCACCCTTGAATGGAAACAGGCTGGACTCGACAACACCAACTACCGGACAGCCGCGCTGGTGGACAAGGTGAAAGACGTAGTCGCGAACCAATTCGTGGATGATTGGGAATGGCGGGCCGGCATCATCTACCTTACACCCTGCATTTTGAATGTGGACTTGCGCATTCGTGGAGATTTTCTATTTTCGTCCCTGGCCAGCGACCAGGATGTGGTAAGCGCGGCCAAGAATTTTGGCCATGCTCTGGCGTACGGGGCTTCGGCGCTGGTGGGGGTCGTCCGGGGCAACCAGGCGTGGGCACAGGCTTATACCCTGCTGCAAGACAATGCCGTGGACGATGTGATGCAATACCTGACCCGCAAAGACCAGGCCAAGATACGCAGGCTGGGCAGAGTGACAAGACGAAAGATGCCGAAGCCAATGGTGAGAGGTTAGCGCTCAGAATCGCAAATTGCCAAAATTGTCATAACTGCCAAAATTGCAACAACTGAAAATCCAAAACTCATCAACTCATCGATCCAACTGTAAACATCTCAACAAAACTCATCGACTCATCAATCCAACTGCAAACATCTCACCAAATTATCAAGGAGACATCATGGCACTTACCGCAAATGTTCTAGCTACGCAGAGCAACAGGCTGAAAGAGATCTATATAAGCATTGCACCCAGCAACAGCCCGTCGGGCTATGTTACCAGTGGGGACACATTGGACTTAACGGCCCTCAAGAACCCAAACTTCTTTGCTGAGCCTTTTCTCAGCCGTCTGCCGGTCAGCGTAGGCGTGATGAATGAAGAGTTAGGCGGCAACTATGTCGGCATTGTCCCGGGCGCCACGCTGAGCACCTACAAGATCAAGTTCTACCAGCCCGGCGGAGCAGAACTGCCAGCCGGCAACTATCCTGCGGCTGTGACCGGAGGCACGCTGCATCTGGTCATCATTGCTCAAGGTGGAGTCAATTGAGGAATCGGGTGATCTGGTGATCGGGTCATCGGGTGATCTGAAGAGGCAAATGGCAAATGGCAATTGGCAAATGGCAATTAGCCATTAGTACTTAGCCATTAGCCAAAGTCAGAGATGGCACTTAGCTATTAGAAGCCACCTCATAATCATGGTTCAAAATTGGGTTTGGTGGAAGAGCGGGCCTTTAGGCCCGCGTTAAGTACGCGTAAAAAATAGGGCTTCAGCCCTGATGTTTCAAGAATGCCATTTATGAGGTGACTTCTAGTCAAACCAAAGAGTTGGCAGCAACATCGTTCAACTAAAAGCTAAAAGCTAAAAGCTAAAAGCTAAAAGCTAAAAGCTAAAAGCTAAACGCTAAAGGCTAAAGGTTGGAAGCCAGTAGCTAGTAGCTAGCAGCCAGTAGCGCACTTAATAAAGGACCTATGCAATGAATTTCTCCGGTTTTGCGCCACATGAGTTTTCCCGCTGGTCATCGCTGGTGGAGCAGGACGATCCTACAGCGTTGCCCATGGGACTTGCAGCGGTGGCAAGAAATGTGACTTTTCACATGACCTCGGTGCGGACCCGGGACGGCATTCAGACGCAGTTCCAGACGCCTCCACCAGACCCGGCGAATCCCAGCCAGAACCAGCCGATTACCGGGCTGGCGTCGTTGAAATACCAGCAACCATCTCCGGACAAGCCTCCTGACAAGCGCGTGCCACTGATCTTTGATTTGGCGGGACGCATGTTTGTGGAGTCGCCTGAAGGATCAGGGACGCTGGTTCCAGTAAGCTCTTCGCTGGTAACGCCGCCGGCGAACGCGCATCTACAGGTGACTTCGGCATACAACCGGGGCTACATGGCATTCAGCGATCTCAAGACTGCCCAAGGACAGCCTGCCGTGTATGACCTGCTTTCAGGCAATCTGGATCCTTATTCAATGCGCCCGGTCGGCGATCGATGGAAATCGAGTACGGCGTATAAGCTGGGCGAGGTCGTTACTCCGAACAATGGAACTACAGGCAATGGACATACGTATGTCTGCACGACTGCCGGAACATCGGGTGCCAGTCAGCCGGCGTTTCCTACAGGCGCCGGCGCCACGGTAACGGATGGGTCAGTGGTTTGGACGGAGACCACTCCCTCTCTAGCCAGTTCAGGCACAGCAGGGAATATATGTACAGGCCTGCGTTACATGGTGGTCTTGTTCAAGAATCGGAACGGCTACATTACCGGCATGACGGAGGCTTCGGTGGTTGGCATCAATCTTGGCACAGCCAGCCAGCAGTTGACGGTTTCGAATCTTCCCCTGGGGCCGGCGAACACCGCAGCCAGAATTTGCGCGTTTACGGTAGCCGGAGGCTCAACCGCCGGAGATTATTTTTACATTCCCACCCAGGACCAGGTCAGCGGAGTGGTCATGACTTCCACGGTCATCCCCGACAATACTACGACCAGCGCCACTTTTAACTTTACCGATGTCTATTTGCTTTCTTCCACCAAGGCGACCTCGTTCTTTCGCAAGATCCTGGTTCCTGGCTGCGTCGACATTTATTTCTCGCAGAGTTCGAGCCGCATGGTGGTGAGCGGAGCGATGGGATATCCCAGCGGCTGGCTGGTGTCGGTGCAAAACGATCCAGAAAGTTTTTACGGGGACACAGGCGTGGTGCAGGCAGGCGAGAACGACGGACAGCACGCCGTAGTCTGGCGCGAGTTTCGCGGCGTGAGCTATGGATTAAAAGAGCGCGCCGGCTACTTGATTGAGCCGAGCGCCAATGATCCTTCTACGTGGCAGGTGTCCAAGCGCTGGGAAGGTGTGGGACCGGTGGGGCCACGGGCCGTGGATGTATCCAACTCGTTCATGTGCTTTGTCCATCGCAGCGGAGTGTATGTATTTTTGGGCGATCAGCCCCAGCGCATTACCAAGGAGATCCCCAAGACCTGGCATTCCATTAACTGGGACTTTGCCCATCTGATATGGGTAATGATTGACGAGGAAACACAGGAGATCCGCATTGGCGTTCCGCTGAACGACAGCACAGTGCCGAATGTAATTCTCAAGTGCAATTATGAAGAGGCCCCGGATTTCGCGCCGCCTATTTATTTCTCCCCATTTGTAGGGAAGGAGATTGCCGCGGGATCGGCGCGCAAGTGGTCGGTGGATGATATTGCGGCATTCATGGCCGTCCGGGCAGAGCGCAAACTGGGCCTGACGATTACCGATGCGTCTACGCGGCAGTCACAGATCCTGCTGGCGTCTTCATCTCCTGATGGCGCGGTGAACGCCATCATGCCAGGCAGTTACAACGATAATGGTTCGGGAATCGATTGCATTTACGAAACTGTGAGTACCCAGGACCTGCTGCGCGTGAATCAACTCGGTGGAGTGGCGGCCAATGCCACCGGTATCGGCGATCTCAATATCTCCGTGGTCTATGGACGCAAGAGCGCCACCGCTCTCGACGGCCACATCGACCTCAAGCCGCTCAAGCTTACCGATACCCAAGATAAAGCTCCTCCCAGCGTGGGCGCCCGAGGACAAAATGAACGGTTCCGGTTGCGGCTTACCAACGGCAAAGTAGCGAATTCATGGTTCGACGTGAAGTATGCGGTGCTGTATGCAAGGCCGGTGGCAACGTCGAGGTGATGCACTCAGCTAAGGCAAAATTCTTACCGCTGATTTACGCGGATTAACGCTGATCAAGACCGGCGCTGAGACGCGGAGAAGAACCAGCCGCGAATTGACGCGAATGAACGCGAATTAAAGAACTGAACTCAGCTCATTATTTTGTTTTTCTCGAATCCTTTCTATGTTGTTTTGTTCCTATCAGCGTTCATCAGGTGTAAATCAGCGGTAAAAATGTTGTTTTGGCTGAGTACTGAATGCTGAGTGCTGATTGCTAAATTCATGCCTATTTCTATTCGTGGACAGAGTATTGATGCTGCGGTACGCAATCCTGAAGACATGCGGCGATTGCTGCATGGGGTCGCGCATAAGCTGGCGCTGTATGACGGCAAGCTGGGCATCTTTGATGGCTTTCAGGATGATCCTACGCAGTCGCCCGAAGTCAAAGCGCCACCGCCACCCTCGGGACTCACCGTGAAAGGGGTGGATGGGAAATTTGAGGTCCAGATCACCCTTCCACAGGACACACAGCCACAAACGGTGACGCTGTACCAGGCATCGTTTGGTTTCGACCTGAACCGGCGGCGCGCGCCTATCGTGCACCAGATCCAATCGGCAACCGGAGTCCTGTTTGATGCCGCCAGCAATGTTACGACTTACGGTCCTACACCGGAGACCAGCCTGGAGGTCACCAATCCGAATGTGACTTTGTTCTGGCGGCTGCGGTCTTCGTATGACGGCGTGAACTGGAACGATTGGCAGATCTTCAGTTCGGCGCTGTTTTGCGGGCCCATCGGCGTGAGTTCAGGCTTAATGCGCAGCGGCTCCATTACGATTGCGAATACCGCCACGACCCCCAATGGGACCAGCCCGTTGACCCAGCAAGGGACTTCGACCCAAATTAATGTAGCGGCTTCATTGTGGAAGGCCGGCAATCAAACCATCAATTACAACTCCGGGTCAGTGAATCCTGGAAGCTACGGCAAATTCTATATATATGCCGATGATCCAGCACGCAGCGGCGGAACGATGGTATTTGTGGCGACCAACAACGTCTCCGACATCACCGCCAGCGATGCCAGAATCTATTTTGGAGTCATCACCACCGTGGCCGGTGGAGGAGGCGCGGGAAGCGGCGGCGGCGGAGGCGCATGCTGCATCGGGCAGGTCATGGTTGACATGCCGGATGGAACGCTGCGAAGGCAAGACTCACTGCGTCGCGGAGAGAGCATCAACGGACCAGACGGGCCGGATGAGATCGTCAGTATCGAGTTGGTCCCCAACCAGCCCTGTTTCAGCTTTGAGTTGGAGAATGGCGACGTCCATCAGGGATGCAGCGCCACCCATTCGCTCAAACGTCATGGGGCCGGATGGGAGACAGCATTTGAGCTTCAGGTGGGCGATGTCCTGGAGACCAGACGGAGAGGCCCAGGGGCCGTGAAGAAAAAAATATTCATTGGCAACCACACCGTTTATAAGATGGTGCTGGCCCGTAACCGGGTCTTTATAGGCGACGATCTTATAAATCACAATGCAACATATTTGAATATCAAATGAAGAGAATCGGGAGATCCGGAGATCGGGAGATCGGGTGATCGGCCAGACCGAAAAACTGTAGCAGTTTTAGAATTGGTGCAGCTCGCCGGGATTGTGCACCAAGGCTGCTAGAGAGGACAGTAATTGTTCTCTTGCAATGGTCGACTAATAGCTTGTGGATCTTTGCTCCCAGTTCATATTTGCTGCGGTCTTTTTTGTTAGAGCGTGTTTCATAAATGCTCTTTCTAAGATTTTGGATGGAAGAGCAGGCCTTTAGGCCTGCGTTAATGACCCTGAAACAACAGGGCTTTTAGCCCTGGTGGTAGGTTTCAGCTATTCATGAAACACGCTCTAGCCATTTAGAAATCCAAATAAATAAACCCGCCACAAGGGACGGGTTATCGTTAGCGCTGAAATATCAGCGTTAACTTGGAAATACAATTAGACACAGCGCGGTGATAAAGAGACTAGCCAGATTGTTCTGGTAATCTCCGATGGCTTGCCCGACGGCTTGCTGATTGTAAGGTTGTGGAAGTAATTGGCCCACTGCGACTTTGAGCCCAAATTCAGCCGTGGCCTGTTTTGCTTTGTTGCGGAGGATTTTACGTGATTTGCTATTAATCGGCATTGCGAATTCTCTTTTCAAGTGAATTTTCGCCGCAAACTTTTAATCCAGAGACAGATCAATCATGAATCGACCCATCCCCGCCGACTTGGGATTATTATACTCTGGATCCGTGACTGCTTTGCTTTTTTATATGCGCTCCGCTGACGCTGCGCGCGAGCCTACGGCGTAAGGAAAAGGGCCGTTCTTTCTGGTACCCAGCACTTACGAAGCAGCGTGTGCGCAAGAGCTGCGCACACGCTGCCTCGACGTACTGGGCTACTTTCATTCGTCCCCTGGCGGGGACTGCTCTTCGGTATTCCGGCATCACCGCATTCCTTAAGCTTCTGGATTGCATTGACAGTTTAAAACTGTTCTTGGCTCAGGGAGCTAAGAGCTAAGAAGCTAGTAGCTAGAAGCCAGCAACTAGGAGCTAACACATGAGAAACCACAAAGTCACCATTCACAAAATCGAACGGCATAAAACAACCGGGGGAATCGCCTTTGTGCTGAAATGCTGCGGCGAACATGAGCACAGCGTACACATTCAGCAGCCGGGGAAACATAGCAAAGAAGAGTTGGCGAGGATGATCGAAGACCACAAAACCAGCGTGGCCGAGCAACATGAATCTCATATTGCGGCCGAGGAGTTCGTCCGTGAATTGGCCGGCGAGTCTTCCGAGGATTGCCAAAACTGCGGATAGCAATGGCAAAAATCATGACCCCACCGCAGAGGTCGCAGAGAACGCAGAGAAAAGCAAAACTTACCGCGGATCTACGCGGATGTTCACGGATTGGTTAACGAGTTGGCGCGATATGTTTTGTCGAAAATGCTATGGCGCCGGTAACCCAAGTCCCGGCAGAGCCTGCCCTGAGGTGGCAGCCGAAGGGGACGAAGCGAAAATAGCCCAGCACGCCAGTGCTGGGTAGGAGTGAATGAGCGAGTTAAGTCCCGCAGGGACGGCTGGAAATCTTCGCAGTAAGAGAAGATTTTCAGGCATAGTAGTGCAGAGAACGCAGAGAAAGGCAAAACTTGCCGCTGATTTACGCCGATCAGCGCTGATCAAGGCTAGAAGTCATCTCATAAATGGTGCTTCTTGAAGCACCAGGGCTGAAGCCCTGCTTTTTACACGCATGTAACGCGGCCCTAAAGGGCCGCTCTTTCACCAAAAGCAAGTTCGACCCATTTATGAGGTGGCTTTTAGCAAATAGCTACTAGCCAGTAGCTGCTGGCCAATTGCCAATTGCTATTTGCCATTTGCTAGTTCTTATCAGCGTTTATCAGTGGTAGTGGTTTTGTTTCACGTGGAAGCAAAGGACACGATGAAAATTTATTGGCGGGATGGAGTTCCGGCTGATCTACCTCGATTACACGAACTATGGGACGAGCAGGAGAAGCGATTTGAGGGAACCGGGGTCAAGGTAGACCGTCCGGACCTTACCAGGTCTCCAACGATGGTGGTGCGGGTCGCCGAAAAAGATGGAAAGGTGGTTGGGTTCTATCACGTGGAAGCAGTAGCGGAATTGTGCATCGTCAGCGGTGATGAAGAGGTAATGCGATCGTTGCCGCCGGAGATGGCGACTCTCTCCCACTGGCTGAAGGCGCATGGCGTGCGGACAGGCTGGGGGCTGGTGCCGAAGAAGTTTGCGGCGTCCATGGGCAGATTTCTGCGCAAGTTTCCGCTGGTCCGGCGATGGACAGTGTTTGAAATCTTCGGCTGCGATTTCTCGGAGCTGGGAGATTGAAGAGATTTGCAATTGTAAATTTTAAATTTGCAATTTTTGTTTTGGAGCGGAGCGACATGTAGGGATCGGGTGATCCGGTGATCGGGTGATCGGGAGATCGGCGGATTGAAGAAATTTGCAATTGTAAATTTTAAATTTGCAATTTTGGTTTGGAGCGGAGCGACAATATGGGACGCAGTGAGAGTAAACAGGCATTTCAAGATTCACAGGCTGCCCAGCAGCAGATGGCGCAACAGCAGCAACAGGCGCTGAACAGCACCAATGCCGCTATTGCAGACTACAACAACCGGCTGAATGGTTTTATGGACTTTGGCCGCTCGATGTACGCTCCGGGCGGCGAGTTTGACCGGGAGAATACGCTGCTGGGGACGTCCGTGGCGACTGGTGGCGCTGATTCCACGGCCGACCAGTTGAACGACTTTAACCAACGGACAGGGAACCTCAACGGCGCGCAGTTTGCGGCAACCGCAGAAGAGGTGTCCAGGGCAAACCGCAGGGCGCTTACCGATTTCCTGGCCAACGCCGCCAAAGACCGGTCAAACAAGCAGACGGCCATTGAGCAGTATGGAGTCCAGGCATCGGCCTTGCCTTCCGATGTGTACTCACGAATCTACGGAACAGCAACCGGTGGAAGGACTTCAGCCCTGGGAACCGAAACCGATGCGGCCAAGGTGCCGGGGTTCTGGGACACCTTTGCTCCGGCCCTGGTGAGCGGAGCGGCGCAGGTGGGTTTTGGATTTACGCCGGGAGCGCCAGGGAACGCGACCAAGTAGAAAGCACTTAGCACTCAGCATTCAGCACTCAGCCAAAGTAAAGACAAAATCTTACCGCGGAGGCGCAGAGGCGCGGAGGAAAGCAACAGCAAAACCTTAACGCTGATCCCACTGATTAGACTGATAAACGCTGATGGTAGTTCCATGAACGGCTAAAAGCTAAGTACCAATGGCTAATTGCCATTTTGCCGGTTTAATCAGCGTTAATCTGCGTAAATCAGCGGCAAGAATTTTGCTTTCCCTGAATGCTTTCTACGGTGTCTTTGCATTTTAAGGGTTTTGCCTTTGCTTTCCTCCGCGCCTCTGCGCCTCCGCGGTGGATTTGGGATTCCTCGCTGCGCTTCGGAATGTAAAACTCAATCGAGAAATTTATGGACACTCCTTTACCTATCTATTCTTCGCAGGGTGCTGAAGACGGGCAATATGAAACAGTCCCTGGGAATTACAGAAACTGGCTTGTTCCCGGACAACCACCGGCGCAGGCCAGCACGGCGACGCCCCAGACGAGAGACGATGTGGGCGGACGTATTGTCGCGGCTACGCAGGCGGCTGGAGGCAATACATCGCTGCAAAACGCAGATGGATTTCGCTTGGCGCCGCAACATCCGTTGCCAGGAACGCTTCCCGGTGTCGATACGAATCAGAACCTGAACCGGACCCTGGGACAACTGGGCAGCGTAGGCCTGGCTCCGCCGCCCTGGTCACCGGTGAAAGACCAGTTGGAGAAGGAGGGCCGGCACAACGTCGAGGCGCACACTCCGCCCGATACACAGGACCGTAAATATCGTATGGGCATTGGCCAGAGGATCCTGGGATCGCTGGTCAACTTTGCCGGCGGCTTCTCCCACAATGGGTTGCCTCCGGTGTACGTAGGTCCCGGAGCGCTGAACAGCCGCTACTATCGAGACCAGAAACGTCAGCAGGACGAAGCGGAGAGATCGGATGCCCGCCTGAACTCTCTCCGGCGTTCTCTTGAGGCAGAAGAGACCCTGCGCCAGCAGATCATCGACAAGCAGGATGCGGAGAGCGCAACTGGAGTTCAGGAAGAGACAGCCACAACCAGCAACCAGGCTGATTCACCAACAGCTTCCGCGCAGGAGTCCCAGGAGTCGTCGAAGGCGTCGCCGACCGACTACGAGCGCGCGGCGGTGGCAGCCGCCATGGAGACGGATCCAGTGAAGAGGGCCGAGATGGAGCAGGGTCTGCGAATGATGGAGCGGATCGAACGGGGCAGGGCCACAGGCAAGATCAAGCCGCCAGCGAAAGCTACGGATGGCTTGACCGCTGCCGAGCAGAAGCAATTCAACGATCAGGTGTACGGTATTCAGCAGCGCATCGCCGCATTGGAACGAGTGGGGTCAAGTCCGCAGATCGATGCGGCGTTGCAGAGGCTGTATCAGCAGCGGGATGCGGTGGCGAACGGGATCAAGGCGGGGCGTGGAAGGGCAAGGCTTCACCGCAATGGACGCTAAGGGCGCAAAGGAAGGTCAACACCAGGGCAAAGCTCAACCGGAGAGAACGCAGAGGGGCGCAGAGAGAAAAAGCAAGGCTTCACTGCATGGATGCGCTAAGGACCTAAAGGAAGGTTAGGAGACACGGGAATTATGGAAAGTTTCTGCAGATGCCTTAATGGCGTTACATCTATCTCGGGGGGGACGAGGAGTTCGGACAGGTTGGCCAAGCCTCTTAAGGGTGACAAATCGGTGACCCTTGTTCCGCGGAGGTCGAGGGAGGAGAGGTTCTTGAGGTCCTTCAGGGGTGACAAATCGGTGACCCTTGTTCCGCGGAGGTCGAGGGAGGAGAGGTTCTTGAGGTCCTTCAGGAGGGACAAGTCGGTAACCCTTGTTTGGCTGAGGTTCAGAGAGGAGAGGTTCTTGAGGTCCTTCAGGGGTGACAAGTCGCTTACTCTTGTGTATTCGAGGTTGACCGAGGCGAGGTTGTTGAGGTGCTTCAAGGGGGACAAATCGGTCACATTTGTGAAGCCGAGATCGAGCGAGGAAAGACTCTTCAGGTCTTTCAGAGGCGACAGGTCGCTCGCATCAGACACTACCGAAGCGCTCTCTGGGTTTAGGCTGAGAGCTGACAGGTTTCTTAGAACACGCCATTCCGAGATGCTTTTATCTAGTGTGATTAGAGTTACAAACAGGGGCTTGGATGTCCGTTGCAGAACCTTAAGGCTCTCTCTCGGCGGTACGCCCAAATGCTCTAGCTCCAACCCTTTTTCTGTTATCTTTACCGTCCACCCAAGCTCGCTCAGCTCGACAATGGGCTCCTTTTGCCAAGTTGACGCCCCAATGAACGCCAGGGCCATGCAGGCGGCTGCCAGCCAGGGCAGCCAGGATCGGAGTCGTCGCCAGAACGATATTTTCCAGCGGGCGGTGATGGAGTCGAGCAACGGGACGAGGAAGTCGTGGGAGATTTCCCAGGTTTGCTGGCCGGGATCCAGGGGGCGGACTATGGCGCGGTCGCTCTGGCCTAGAACCCGCAAGCAGCCTCGGACGGCGGCTGGGTCGATGGTTGTGCCGCCGGTTGTACCGTCAGTTGTGTTGTGGGCCAGTTCAGTTATTGTCCGAGGGCGCTTGGTTACGTAGCTGGTAATCAGGTTTGGAATCAGGTGGGGAGCTACATCGCGGACTTGCGGAAGCATGATTGATTCACGCAGGAAGCCACGGATCAGGTTGCCGGGGCGGAAGCCTCGGGGGAGTCCGGTGGCGAAGCGTCCCAGGACTAGGCCGCAGAGGTTGACGGTTACGGGGCGAACAAGTCCCTTGGCTTGTTCGATCTCGGCGGCTTCGCGAAGGACATCGCGGAGCAGTTCGTCGCTGACTTGAAGGCCGGAGCCGCGCATAAAGTCGCGGGCGGCGCTCTCGGTAAACGGAGGGACTTCTTTCCAGTTGGCGTCCTGCAACAGCGGGGGAAGCGAGAGCTTTTCGATCAGGCCGATATAGTCGCTGCGAAAGACCAGCAGGAAGGTGACCTCGCCGATGGGCTGCTGGCGCAGGGAAGACAAGAGTTGTCCAAGATGCTGCTGACGTTCGGCGTCCTGCAAGATTACGAACTCTTCAAACTGGTCGAGGACGATGAGCAGGCGCCGGGGCCGGATGTAGCGGCAGGCGCGTTCGAGCAGGGAGCGAATGTCGCCGCGTTCTTCTGAGGGTCTTTGCCATATCACGCCCGGTTTTTGCAACTCCTGTTCGAGCAGGGTGAGCGGGTCCTGGTAGCCGCGCAGACGGATAACCAGCGTATTTTGGCGCTCCAGGTTGGGCAGAACCCAGGCGGTGAGCAGGGAACTTTTCCCTGATCCGGACAGGCCGGTGAGGTAGAGCACCGGGCCCTTGTTGTCTTCCAGCCAGCGAAGAATCTCGAGGTGCTTGCCATCAGCACGTTTAAATGAGGCCTCATCATCGCGAGGAGCGAGGCGGAAGTATCCGGCTTCCAGATGGCCGGTGATCTCGGTGAGGCGCTTCTTTCTTCTCTGTTCGATCAATGATGGGATTACATGGAAGACCAACGCCAAGGCCGGCAGAGTGAAGACCAGCGCAATACGTACCCATACGGAGGTGCCGTGCAAAGGCGCTTCAAGGGCTTTAAAGGCAAGTATGGCTGCGGTGACGGCGCCCGCGTAGGCCGTCAGCAGGCCGACCCAGGAGGTCGCCAGCCTGGCGGTGAGGTTGATGACCCGGCCTAGTCCACTGGGAGAAGATTCCAAATTGGGACTGGGAGCGGGAGTAAGGGTCGAGGTCGGGCTGGCCATGGTGGGTAGTTTAGTCCAGCCCCGGCAAAAATCAAAAACCCAAAAAACTTACCGCGGATTCAACGGATGAACGCTGATCAAAAGCAAAGTCAACAACTTTTACCGCAGAGGGCGCGGAGGGCGCAGAGGAAGAGAGAGTAGCAATTGGCAAATAGCAACTGGCAATTAGCAAAAAGACAAACCCAACACTAAAACCAAAACCGTTCACCGCAGAGACGCGAAGACGCGGAGAAAAACAAACCCAAGACGAACACCTTTAACCACAGCGCGGCATAGCCGCAACCAAAACAAAGCCTTTGAAACACGGAGGAACAGAGGAAGCAGAGGGAACCAAAACCCTTGACCACGAAGGAGCACGAAGTTAAAGGCGAAGGACACGAAGGGAACGCCGGATAAACCGGCATGAAGTAGGGAATGAAAGAGTCCTACAGGAAAGGAATAGCGAACCATCCTGACCCCGAATCATGCGTAGGTGTTTCCGTAAGGACGCCACGAAGTATTGATCAGGGGCACAAGC